>OGSJ01000007.1_pt1 | contig 242944 bp, 214 predicted proteins | sample 1573851 | NCBI WGS metagenome assembly OGSJ01 (sample SAMN03295846, study PRJEB24534) | human gut metagenome | isolation source: fecal sample 6 from infant 6 | host: Homo sapiens | place: USA: Pittsburgh, PA | collected 2014-07 | reverse complement strand
TTATCGTCCCACTGTGGCACAAGAGATGGGAGGCGACCATTCCATTAACAAAGCCATGCCAGGCCTAACGCCCAGCGTGTACTGTCGCGACGTCAGGCAAGATGACGGCCTGAAATAATGGTCTACTAACGTAGAAGGAGCGTGGTATTTGGGCAGGTGAAAACACCGTTTTTGCAGCTGATCTATACTGTTAGTCAGACATCACGCTGGAGGTGGCTATGTGCGGACGTTTTGCGCAAGCGCAAAGCCGGGAAGAATACCTGGCGCATCTCGTGGAAGCGGCCGAACGAGATATTGCCTGGGACCCGGCGCCTATCGGGCGCTATAACGTCGCGCCCGGGACAAAAGTTTTACTCCTCAATGAACGCGATGAGCAACTCCATCTCGATGCCGTTTACTGGGGCTATGCGCCAGGATGGTGGGATAAACCGCCGCTGATTAATGCCCGGGTTGAGACTGCAGCCTCCAGCAGGATGTTCAAGCCGCTGTGGGAGCACGGACGGGCGATCTGCTTCGCCGACGGCTGGTTTGAGTGGAAAAAGGAAGGAAATACAAAGCAGCCATACTTTATCCAGCGTAAGGATGGCCAGCCAATTTTTATGGCCGCGATTGGTCGGACTCCGTTCGAACGTGGGGACCATGCCGAAGGATTCTTGATCGTGACGGCCGCCGCCGATCGCGGTCTTGTCGATATTCATGACCGTCGGCCGTTGGTCCTGGCGCCTGAAGCCGCCCGGGAATGGATGAGGCAGGATGTCACCGGCGCGGAAGCGGCGGAGATAGCCAGCATCGGAGCCGTCCCCGCCGACGATTTTACCTGGCACCCGGTAACGCGGGCGGTCGGCAATGTGAAAAATCAGGGGCCCGAATTACTTGCCCCTCTCATCCCATGACAAACGTAATCAAAGCGGCGGATAACGCATCATGTTCAGCGAAGAGATAATTAAATTTTATACCGCCCTGGAGTAGTGCCGAACATCCGACGGAACAATGCTATGAAGGCACTCACATTGTCATATCCCAGATCCAGCGCTATCGCCGTCACTGGCTTGCCGGCAGCCAGTAGCTCAAGAGCCCTGAGTAAGCGTATCCGCTGTCGCCATTCATTGAAGCTAAAACCCGTTTCGGCTCGGAATCGTCGCGTGAGCGTGCGTGATGACATGCCGGCCCAGGCTGCCCATTCTTCCAACCTGCGCCCGTCGTCCGGGTTTGCTGACAGCGCCTGCGCGATTCTGAGCAATCGGCTATCTTGCGGCATTGGAAGCCCAAGATTAACCCTGGGAAGGGAACCAATTTCATCAAGAATAACGCCAGCTAAACGTTTTTGGGACGCATTAAGCTCTACACCTTGCCATGCAGCCGCTCGCGTTATCGCTTCACGCAGCAGATTTGTCATTGAGAGAACAGATGGCTTATCAGGTAGCTCGCCACAGGCTTTGGCAGAAACATAAACACTCCATCCTGAATATGGACCGTGCGAGCGCAGGCCGTGCGGAACACCTGGCGGTATCCAGACGGCATGTGTTGCCGGTACCACCCAGCGACAATCACCGCCATCGACCGTAAGTAGCCCACGTATGGCACCGATTAACTGCCCACAGCTGTGATGGTGGCGTGGAGTCTCCCGTATTACCTCAGACTGACGTACCGCGACGAGTAAAGTGGGTCCCTGGGGGGAAAACACCGGTTCGAATGGAATCAATGGATCGTGCATATTGGCGTGTTTGAGGCGTTTAATGTCTTTTATACCGTACTGAAGCCAGTTAGTCGATTGTAAAGTATTCATCACTTTCACAGAGGACTAACCATCAAAATGATTACTATTACTAGGGTATTGGATGACATTATCAACCACCAACAGATTCCACTGGATCGGATACTCAGTCGCTATTTTAGTCCCGGTTATCGGCAGCGTACTGATAACAAGTGGGAAGGATTAGATGGCTTTGCTCAGCATGCGCGTAGACTCCGGGAAATTATCGCCTTCGCTAAAATTGAGTTACATGACGAACTTCGTAACGGGAATCTTTATGCCACAAGGCATCGCGTTCTGTGCACCGGGCGCAGCGGAGAAGAGGTGGACATGGAAGTTTATATGTTCGCTGAAATAGATGATTCCGGGCGCTTCATTCGTATCGAAGAAGCCACGCTAATGCTTAAAGGGAGAGAGAGCGATAGAGATTTAGGCAGCGTGAGGTAAAAGAAATATAAGGTTACGACTAGATCAGACAAAAAACCGGGCAGCGCGCCCGGTTATCTTGTCAGACTAAAATTGCCCTACGCACTCAACCCGCGATTTTTCAGCATCGGCTCAATCTGCGGATCGTGTCCGCGCCACTGGCGATACAGTTCAGCTAAATCAGTGCTGTTCCCGCGTGATAAAATCGCCTCACGGAAACGCTGACCGTTCTCACGGGTCAAACCGCCCTGCTCCACGAACCATTGATAGCCGTCGTCGGCCAGCATCTGGGTCCACAGATAGGCGTAATAGCCTGCCGCATAGCCGCCGCCGAAGATATGGGAGAAATAGCTGCTGCGATAGCGCGGGGGGACCGCCGCCAGATCCAGGTTCTCTTCCCGAAGCACCAGCTGCTCAAACGCGTCCACCTCCTCCGGTAATGCCGAGGTCGACAGGCTATGCCACCGCATATCGAGTAACGCAGCAGCCAACAGCTCGCTCATGTCGTACCCTTTATTGAAGGTTGCCGCACGCAACATATTGTCGCGTAGCGCCTGCGGCATCGGCTCCCCGGACTGGTAGTGCTTCGCGTAGTGGGCAAACACCTGCGGCTGGCTGGCCCAATGTTCGAAGATCTGCGAAGGAAATTCGACAAAATCGCTTGGCGTATTGGTCCCCGAGAGACTGGCGTAGCGCTGGCTGGCGAACAGCCCATGCAGGGTATGGCCGAACTCATGAAACAGGGTGATCACCTCATCCCACGACAGCAGCGCGCTCTGCCCTGCCTGCGGGCGGACGTAGTTGCAGACATTGTAGATAACCGGGCGCTGCGCGCGCAGAGTCGACTGTTCGACAAACACATCCATCCATGCGCCGCCGCTCTTTGAGTCACGAGCGTAGTAGTCACCGTAAAACAGCGCCATCCCTTCGCCGTTGTGATCGAAGATCTCCCAGACCCGCACATCCGGGTGATAGACCGGTATATCAAAGCGCTCAACAAAGCGCAGCCCAAAGAGCTGCGTTGCCGTCCAGAAGACGCCGTCGTGCAGCACCCGCTCGAGGGCAAAATAGGGTTTGAGCTGCGCGTCATCAATGGCGTAGGCAGCCCGCCGCACCTGCTCGCTGTAGTAAAGCCAGTCCCATGCCGTCGCGCGAAAACCCCCGCCTTCGTTGTCGATCACCTGCTGGATGTCCGCCAGCTCTCGTTCCGCCCTCGCCCGCGCCGCCGGCGCTATCCGGCGCATAAAGCCCAATGCCTCCGCCGGGGAAGCCGCCATTTGATCGGTCAGCGCCCAGCTGGCGTAATCAGCGGCTCCCAACAGCTCAGCCTGCTGCGCGCGGATCGCCGCCAGCCGCAGTACCAGGTCACGCGTATCATGCTCATCGCCCTGCTGATTGCGGGTCCAGCCGGCGGCGAAGAGATTCTCCCGCGTTTGCCGGTCGCGCAGCGCAAGCAGCTGCGGCTGCTGGGTGGTATTGGTCAGCGTCAGCAACCAGCGGTCGCTAAGCCCTCTTTCACGCGCTGCGTCAGCCGCCGCCGCTATCTCCTCATCGCTCAGGCCAGCCAGTTGATGCCGGTAATCAACCACCAGGCCGCCGCTTTTTGCCGCTCCCAGCAGTCGCTGCTGGAACTGACTTTGCAGCGTAGCCGCTTCGGTGTTCAGTGTGCGCAGCGCCGCCTGCTGCTCGGGAGCCAGCGTCGCCCCGGCGTGAACAAAACGTTGCCACGTCAGGGTCAGGAGACGATAGGACTCGCTGTCCAGCGCCAGCGCGTCGCGCTGCTCGTAGACGCTGTTCACGCGCTGAAACAAGGCCGCATTAAGCCAGATGTCATTCCCCAGCTCGGCGAGTTCGGCGGAAAATTGTTCATCCAGTGATTGAATATAAGGATTGGTATGGGCGCCAGCCATGGCGAAAAAGACCCGCGTCACCCGCGCCAGCAGCTGACCACTCTGCTCCAGCGCCTCGAGCGTGTTGGCGAAACTGGCCGGCTGCGGATTGTCGATAATAGCGCGAATTTCGGCCCGCTGCTGCCGGACGCCCTCATCAAACGCCGGGCGATAGTGGCTGTCGTCAATCACATCGAACGGCGGCGCCTGGTAAGGCAACGTACTGACGCTAAAAAAGGGGTTTCGTTCGGACATCTTTCTCTCCTGTACAGGCTAATGCTGTAAGATTAGGCCTCTCCTTAAGGGGTCGCAATGATTTCCGTTACCGGTCGCCGCCTGTGCGTGCTATGGTATGAAAACACAAAAAGCGTTGAGGAACAGTAAGATGATTATCATGGTCACCGGCGCCACCGCCGGTTTTGGTGAAAGTATTACTCGCCGTTTTATCGCTAACGGTCATAAAGTGATTGCCACCGGTCGTCGTGAAGAGCGCCTGAAGACGCTGAAAGACGAGCTGGGCGATAACCTTTATATCGCGCAACTTGACGTCCGCAACCGCGCCGCCATTGAGACGCTGATTGCTGACCTGCCCGCCGAGTGGCAGGCTATCGATGTGCTGGTGAACAACGCCGGACTGGCGCTTGGTCTGGAGCCGGCGCACCGCGCCAGTGTGGAAGACTGGGAAGATATGATCGACACCAATAATAAAGGGCTGGTGTACATGACCCGCGCCGTGCTGCCGGGGATGGTTGAGCGCAATCGCGGCCATATCATCAATATCGGCTCTACGGCAGGCAGCTGGCCTTACGCCGGCGGAAACGTCTATGGGGCGACCAAAGCCTTTGTCCGTCAGTTTAGCCTCAATCTTCGTACCGACCTGCACGGCACCGCGGTGCGCGTGACCGACATCGAGCCGGGTCTGGTGGGCGGCACCGAGTTTTCTAACGTCCGCTTTAAGGGCGATGACGCTAAAGCCGAAAAAGCTTACGAAAATACCCAAGCGCTAACGCCGGAAGATGTGACCGAGGCGGTCTGGTGGGTCGCCACCCTGCCGAAACATGTCAACATCAACACCCTGGAGATGATGCCGGTGAGTCAGAGCTTTGCCGGACTCAGCGTTCACCGTCAGGGCTAACCGTCAGCCACCCGGCCTGCGGGCCGGGTATGGGCGGAAACGCAAAAAACGCGTAAAATAGTGCGCATAACCCCCTAAAAAGTAACCATCAATGGCCGCAGAATCGCAACTGAATCCGACGCAACCCGTCAATCAGCAAATTTATCGCATCCTCCGCCGGGATATCGTTCACTGCCTGATCCCGCCTGGTACACCGCTGTCGGAGAAAGAAGTCTCCGTGCGTTTTGCGGTGTCTCGTCAGCCGGTGCGCGAAGCCTTCATTAAGCTGGCGGAAAACGGACTTATCCAGATTCGTCCCCAGCGCGGTAGCTACGTCAATAAAATCTCATTGTCGCAGGTGCGTAATGGTTGCTTCGTCCGCCAGGCGATTGAGTGCGCGGTGGTTCGCCGTGCCGCCGGCATGATTAACGAAGAGCAACTTTATCAGCTGGAACAGAATCTTCACCAGCAGCGTATTGCCGTTGATCGGCAGCAGTTAAACGACTTTTTCCTGCTCGATGATGAATTTCACCAGAAGCTGTCGATTATCGCCGACTGTCAGCTGGCCTGGGAGACGGTGGAAAATATTAAAGCCGCCATCGATCGCGTCCGCTATATGAGTCTGGACCATGTCACCTCTCCGGAGATGCTTCTGCGCCAGCATCATGAGATTTTCACCGCGCTGGAAAAACGCGATGCCGAGGCGGTAGAAAAAGCCATGAGTATCCATTTGCATGAAATCAGCGAATCCGTACTGCTGATTCGCCAGGAGAACCGCGACTGGTTTAGTGAAGAATAAGAGTCAGACGGCTGCCGGCATGGCCGACGCAGCCGTCGTCATTGAAGGGATTATCTAACGACCAATACCGGCGTTTTGGCGTAGCGCAGAATTGACTCGGCGTTGGAGCCCAGCAGATGGGTGGAGATCCCTGGTTTGCGGGAACCAATCACAATGACATCGAACTCTTCGTTGTTACTGATAGCCAGAATTTCGTCACGCACGTTGCCAAAGACTACGCGGGTATGGATCCGCGTCATGGGGATGGCGAACAGTCGCGCCACCTCGCGCATTTTTTTCTCCGACTCTTCTTCCATATAGGCTTCAAACTTACGAATATCCGCCGTAAAACCGCGCAATAGCGAACGGCTGCTGTTCGGCAGAACGTTGAGCAAGGTGATCTCGCCATTTTCGGCCGAAGCGAGAAATTCCGCGTGACGCACCGCTTTATCGCTTAAATCCATTTCAAAGACATCAACAGGCAATAAAATTTTTTTATACATGGCCCGTACTCCTTTTGCAGAGAAAGTTCTTTTTCAATAACTTAACTATGCCATTATTGCGGTGAAATACCAGTCATTGTTCGGAAAAATAACAGCTAATTATCTTTAGTAAATCAGGGAAATATAGAGTTATGTATAGACATTGCGTTCGATCATATTCTGCGTCTGCTAAAACCGATCGTCAGCAAAAAATAGACATCAGCGGATGTATCGTAGAAATAACTGAAGAGCCGGTGTCGACCCCGGGACCGACACCGGAAAAAGATTATTGCGCGGCGGCCCACGCGGCGACGGTAGCTTTAGCCCCCTGCCGCTGCAGCGCTAAGTAGGCGCGGGTCACCGCCGTGACAAAGCGTGACTCCTGCGGCAATTCGACGCCAAAAATCGCCTCAATACCCAACAGCGCTTTGACTCGCGCTTCGCCATCGGCGCTGGCAGCCACCGCTTGCTGGATAACCGGCAACAACGGGTCGCATATCTCGATTGCCTGGCCCGCATCGTCAACGCCGCCAACGTAGCGCATCCACCCTGCCACGCCCAGCGCCAGCAGTGTAAAATCACGCTGATGCACCAGATGCCAGCGTATTGAGTCCAGCATGCGCTGGGGCAACTTCTGGCTGCCGTCCATGGCTATCTGCCAGGTGCGGTGCTTCAGCGCCGGATTGCAGTAACGGTCAATCAGCAAACTGGCATAGCGTGACAGATCCACCCCCTGCACCTTCAGCGTTGGTGCCTGTTCGTCCAGCATCAACGACAGCGCCGCGCGACGGTAGTTATCGTCCTGCATACAGTCGTTGATATGCTGATAACCGGCCAGATAGCCGAGATAAGCGAGGAACGAATGGCTACCATTGAGCATTCTCAGCTTCATCTCTTCGAAAGGCACCACGTCGGCGACCAGTTCCGCTCCCGCTCTCTCCCACTGCGGACGTCCGGCAACAAAGTTATCCTCAATCACCCACTGACGGAAAGGTTCGCAGGCCACCCCGGCCGGGTCGCGCACCCCGGTCAGCTGGGTAATTTTATCGAGGGTTTCGGCAGTCACCGCCGGGACAATCCGGTCCACCATCGTCGACGGAAAGGTGACATTCTGCTCTATCCATGCGGCAAGATCCTCGTCTAAAGCCCGGGCGTAGGCGCAGACGACGTTGCGCATCACGTGACCATTTTCCGGCATGTTATCGCAGGACATCACGGTAAAAGCAGGCAGGCCGGCCGCCCGGCGGCGAGATAAGGCCTCCACCACTACCCCCGCCGCCGATTTTGGCTGGTGCGGGTTATGCAGATCGGCGGCGATCAGCGGGTGATCGAGCTGCAGTTCGCCGCTGGCTGGCGAATGGCAATAGCCTTTCTCAGTAATCGTCAGGGAGACAATGGCCACCTGTGGCTGACACATCGCCGCCAGCACCGCTTCGAGACCATCAACCCCGGCGTGCAGCGCCTGCTTCACCACACCAACCACGCGCGCGGTCCAGGCGTCGGCGGACATTTCGGCGACGGTATACAGCAGATCCTGCTGCTGGAGATCGGCGATCTGCTGCTCGCCGCCAATCAGATTAACTTCGGTGTAGCCCCAGTCGCTGCCGTGCTCGCTGGCCAGTATATCGGCATACACAGCCTGATGAGCGCGATGAAACGCGCCAAAACCAAGATGAACGATACGGGGGATCAGTGCGCTGCGATCGTAGGTCGGCAGCGTGGCGTTAGCGGTTAAGAGGGTGTTTTCCATGATGACTCTCGTTGTTATGTAGCCCATCAACCATTCTCGGGGAGAACTCTCGAGGAGAATGCCTTTGTGCCTCAACCATCTCACGCAATTGGTATAACATCTTTGATTTCTGTCAACTACCATACAAGAAGATCTCGCCTGATAAAGCACGGGGCACGTGGCTGCAATCGCCGCAGTGACAGGATAGCGCAGGTAACGGGAGGAGAAGAACATGGCGGCCGCGCGTCCCTGCGGGCCTGCTGTTGACGAATCGCCGAGCGTTGCTAATCGATGCGAGTTTTGACGATAAAGAAGTAGCACAGCGCCCCGGCAAAGGTCACCCCGGCGGCGATCACCAGCGCCAGATTGAAAGAGTGAGTCGTATCCACTACCCAGCCGGTCACGATCGGCGCGAAGGAGGCAAACACAAAGCTGCCAAAGTTCTGGATTGCCGCCACCGAAGCCACTTTATGCTCCGCCACCATTACCTGCACCAGCCCCCAGGCGGACGTCCCGGCAAAATGAACGCAAAACAGCGCCATGGAGATAAAAGCCACCGCCTGGGCTGGCGTGGACGATTGCACCACCAGCAAGGTGCCCAGCGCCGACAGCACCAGACCGATAACAATCGCCGTTTTGCGGGTTTTCGCCTGATCGTAGCCTCTGCGCGCCAGGGCATCGACCACCAGGCCGTTGACCCACATCCCCACCGCCGCGGCAAGAAACGGGATCGCCGCCACCCAGCCGGTACGGGCCAGGCTTAACCCCTGCTGCGCCTGCAAATAGCCGGGCAACCAGGCGATATACAGCCAGCCGGTGTAGTTCACACCGGAAAAGCCGAGGATCATCCCCCAGGTAGTCCGCCGTTTAAACAGAGCCAGCCATTCGCTAAACTTCAGCGCCGGGCGGGCCGCCTCCTCACTGGCCAGATACTGCTGCTCCTCCTCCTGCAGGGTAAACTGCCGACGGTTACGGTAGCCCACATACCAGCACAGGCCGACCACGATCCCGGCTAAACCAATCACCACAAACATCGTTCGCCAACCCCAGGCCAACTGCATGATGACCAGGGCCGGCGGGGCGATAGCCTGGCCCAGCACCGTCGAGGAGTTGAATATTCCCACCGCCGTGCCGCGCTCTCTTTGCGCATACCAGTCGTTGATCGATTTCACGCCGGCTGGCATAAACGGCGCTTCGCCGATCCCGAGGCCAATGCGCAGCAGAATAAAATGCGAGAACGAATTGACCATCCCGGTCAGGGCCTGCATCGCGGACCAGAAAATCAGCCCGGCGCCCAGCACAATCCGTGGTCCCAGGCGATCCAACAAAATACCGGAGGGCAGTTGCGCGAAGCCGTAGGAGAGCGAAAAGGCGGAGAGCAGCACCCCAAACTCGGTGGCGCTAAGGCCCAGGTCGGCGCGTATCGCCTCCCCGGCGACGCTCAGCGAAGAGCGGTCAAGAAAGTTGACGATACCCGCGATAAACAGCAGCGTCAGGGTGATCTTCTGCACCCGACGGATGCGTAACGGCGTCGCCCCGGTCCGGGCGGCAAGAGTCTCGATAGCCATCGTTGTTCCTTACAGAGTCATATGAAATAGGATGTCTGATAAGTAAGGCAACAGGTCGACTACCATACAAGAATTAGGGTTGAAAAAAGCGGCAGGGATCACACATGACGGGCTTAGGCCCGTCCCCACCCCGCCACGATGATTAGCATGCCGCACAGGGCGATGGCCGCGCCCGCCCAGTCATAATGGGTTAATTTGATCCCATCAACGACCCGCAGCCAGAGCAATGCGGTACAAACGTACACCCCACCGTAGGCGGCATATACCCGCCCGCTGGCGGCCGGATGGAGCGTCAGGAGCCAGACGAATAGCGCCAGCGCCAGGGCGGTGGGGATCAGCAGCAGCGGCGTTGCCCCGCGCTTGAGCCATAGCCACGGTAGATAACAGCCGACGATTTCACACAGAGCGGTAGCAAAGAACAGCAGCGTTGTTTTGAGCATTAAAAGATTCGTAAAAGAGACAAAGCGTTGAACTATTCTACGCGATAATAGCTTCTGCCCCACGCTGTTTTGCCGGCTATGCCCGACAAAAGAGCTGTAGTAAACTGAACCTGAGGGTTAACCCATCACTTAAAGGAAATCGTGATGAACATGACACTGAACAAACGCTGGTGCCTGACCGCCATTCTGGCGTTAAGCGCTGTGGTCTACACCTCCAGCTCCTATGCCGCCACCGACCGGCTGGTGATTGAATCTGGCGACAGCGCGCAGAGCCGTCAGCAGGCGTCGATGGAAAAAGAGCAATGGAACGACACCCGCAGCCTGCGCCAGAAGGTGAACAAACGGGCGGAAAAAGAGTGGGATAAAGCCGATGTCGCTTTCGACGCGCAGGATAACTGCCAGAAGAGCGCCAACGTCAATGCCTATTGGGAGCCAAACACCCTGCGCTGTCTTGACCGTCGCACCGGCCGCGCGATCAATCCCTGAGCCCCTCCCTGACCACGCTGGCGCCTGCGGGCGCCGCCTTTCTGTAATCCCTTTTCCGTTTTGACCACAGGAATCTCCATGACCGACGCGCTACACGTCAAACTCCGCCCGCTTGAGCGCGAAGATTTGCGCTTCGTCCACCAGCTCGATAACAACGCCAGCGTCATGCGCTACTGGTTTGAAGAGCCGTACGAGGCCTTCGTTGAGCTCTCCGATCTGTACGACAAACATATTCACGATCAAAGCGAGCGCCGCTTTGTCATCGAATGCAATGGCGATAAAGCCGGACTGGTGGAGCTGGTTGAAATCAACCATGTGCACCGCCGGGCCGAGTTTCAGATCATCATCTCCCCCGACTTCCAGGGAAAAGGTCTCGCCACCCGCGCCGCACGCCTGGCGATGGACTATGGCTTTACCGTGCTCAATCTGTATAAGCTGTATTTAATCGTTGATAAAGAGAATGAAAAAGCGATCCATATTTACCGCAAGCTCGGCTTTATGGTCGAGGGTGAACTGATCCATGAGTTTTTCATTAACGGCGAGTACCGCAACACCATCCGCATGTGCCTGTTCCAGCACCAGTATCTAGCCGAGCACAAAACGCCCGGGCCGTCCCTGCTGAAGCCGACGGCTCAGTAATAATCGATACGGTTTTTAATGGTGTAGTGGCGGGTCAGCGGCGGCTGGACGCTTTCATCGATCACCTGCAGCTCACAGCTCAGCGGATTGTCGTGATCGTCGTAGTCGCAGGTCTGACGCACCGAGCCCAGCGTGCGATCGTTGAAGGTGCTGATGGCGGTATAGTCCAATTTCTTACGCGGATCCTTTGACGGCGTTGAGGCGACGGTAAATCGCTCCTCTTTGGCGGTGGTGGTTTTTCCCAGCGGATAGCCATCGCTGTCATAGCGGTAGGTGGCGGTGGTCTCTTTGCCGCGTGCGCTGATAATAAAACCGTTATCATCCGTCTCCCAACTCACCCCGGCGGCAGGCATCTCCGCCAGCTGACACTTGCCCTGCAGGCGCAGCCGCTTCTCGTGGGTGCGCCCGTCGACGTAATAGTTGGCGTCCAGCAGCAGCGTGGCGCCGGTTTTGTTCTCCACATCTTCCAGGGTCAGCAGATCGAAACACCCTTCCCTTGAGAGCTGAGCGCTCACCTTCTTGACCACCACATCGTGTTCATCCAGCAGCGTCTGGCTAAAATCTTTCACCGGCCCGCGCAGGGGATCAAACTCAAACTCATTGGAAAAACTCGCCATCTCCGGGGTGAAGGCGTCCGGGGCGCTTTTACGGTCGCATGCCGTCAGCAGCAGCGCTGCCGGGATCAGCCAATACAATCTTTTCACAGACGATTCCTTTTGTGTACATCCGATCATATTAGCAAATACAATTGTTTACACCAGTTCTGCTATGCTTAAATCTGGATAACATCGATAAGGAGCGTAAGATGAAACTATCCCTCTGCACCGGCGCTGCGCTACTGCTGTGCTCCACGGCCGTACTGGCGGCTCCCGACTCCTGTGAACGGGTCAAAAGCGACATCCAGCAGAAGATCATCAACAATGGCGTACCGGAAACCGCCTTCAGCCTGGCCATTGTGCCAAACGATCAGGCAGACCAGCCCGGGGTTCAGGTGGTCGGTCATTGCGCCAACGACACCTTCAAAATCACCTATACGCGTAACAGCGACAGTCCCGCCGAAAACGACGCTCAGTAAGCCCTCTTCGGTTTCAAATGAAAGATCTTATCCCTGCATTGACCAGGGATAAGGTCTACTGGCTACCCATAACGTATTATCGCTCACCCCTGCGTCTGTTAATGGCACAGCGGCCGTTCTCCGTACAACATAACGATCATGGAGTGAGCAATGTCGAATCAGGAATCTCCCGGCGGCGTCAGCCGACGCGCGCTACTCAAATCCACAGCCCTCGGTTCCCTCGCGCTGGCCGCCGGCGGGCTTACCCTGCCCTTTACGCTGCGCCGCGCCGCGGCGGCGGTACAACAGGCTACCGGCGACAACACCCGCATTGTCTGGGGCGCCTGCTCGGTTAACTGCGGCAGCCGCTGCGCCCTGCGGCTGCACGTGCGTGATGATGAAGTGGTTTACGTCGAAACGGATAACACCGGCGACGACCGCTACGGCGACCATCAGGTCCGCGCCTGCCTGCGCGGGCGTTCGATTCGCCGGCGCATCAATCATCCGGATCGCCTTAACTATCCCATGAAGCGCGTCGGCAAGCGCGGAGAAGGCAAATTTGTCCGCATCAGCTGGCAGGAGGCGCTGGATACCCTCGCCGACCGCCTGAAGAGCGTGGTAGCGCAGTATGGCAACGAAGCCGTATACATTAACTACTCTTCAGGGATCGTCGGCGGCAACATCACCCGTTCGTCGCCTTCCGCGTCGCCGGTGGCGCGTTTAATGAACTGCTACGGCGGCTCGCTTAACCAGTACGGTACCTACAGTACTGCACAGATTGCCTGCGCCATGCCCTACACCTACGGCAGTAACGACGGCAACAGCACCTCGGATATTGAAAACAGCAAGCTGGTGGTGATGTTCGGCAACAATCCGGCGGAGACCCGGATGAGCGGCGGCGGCATTACCTGGTATCTGGAGCAGGCCCGCGAGCGCTCTAACGCGCGAATGATCGTCATCGATCCGCGCTACACCGATACCGCCGCCGGTCGGGAAGATGAGTGGATCCCCATTCGCCCCGGCACCGACGCCGCGCTGGTGGCCGGTATCGCCTGGGTGTTGATTAACGAAGATCTGGTGGACCAGCCTTTCCTTGATAAATACTGCGTTGGCTACGACGAGAAAACGCTCCCGGCCGGGGTGCCGGCGAACGGTCACTACAAAGCCTATATCCTCGGCGAGGGCGACGACGGGATCGCTAAAACGCCGCAGTGGGCCTCGCGTATTACCGGTATCCCCACCGATCGCATCATTAAGCTGGCGCGCGAAATCGGCATGAGCAAGCCGGCCTACATTTGCCAGGGCTGGGGGCCCCAGCGCCAGGCCAACGGCGAACTCACCGCCCGGGCGATCGCCATGCTGCCGATCTTAACCGGCAACGTCGGCATCAACGGCGGCAATAGCGGCGCCCGCGAATCAACCTACACCATCACCATTGAGCGCCTGCCGGTGCTGGAAAACCCGGTGAAGACCGCCATCTCCTGCTTTACCTGGACCGACGCCATCGCGCGCGGTCCAGAGATGACCGCCAGCCGCGATGGCGTACGCGGAAAAGAGAAGCTGGATGTGCCGATCAAGTTCCTGTGGAACTACGCGGGCAACACCATCATCAACCAGCACTCCGACATCAATAAGACCCACGAAATTCTGCAGGATGAAAGCAAGTGCGAAACCATTGTGGTTATCGACAACTTTATGACCTCGTCGGCGAAATACGCCGACCTGCTGCTGCCCGACCTGATGACCGTTGAGCAGGAGGATATCATTCCTAACGATTACGCCGGCAATATGGGCTATCTGATTTTTATTCAGCCCGCCACCTCAGCGAAGTTCGAACGCAAACCGATTTACTGGATCCTAAGCGAAGTGGCGAAACGACTCGGCGACGACGTGCATCAACGTTTTACCGAGGGACGTACCCAGGAACAGTGGCTGCAGTATCTGTACGCCAAAATGGTGGCGAAAGATCCGGCGCTGCCGGCCTACGAGGATCTGAAGCGAATGGGCATCTACAAGCGCAAAGACCCGAACGGCCACTTCGTCGCCTATCGCGACTTCCGGCGCGATCCTGAAGCGCATCCGCTCAAAACCCCGTCCGGCAAAATTGAAATCTACTCCAGCCGACTCGCAGAGATTGCCGCCCGCTGGCAGCTGGAGAAAGACGAAGTTATCAGCCCGCTGCCGGTCTACGCCTCCACATTTGAAGGCTGGGACGATCCGCTGCGCAGCCAGTATCCGCTGCAGCTGTTTGGTTTCCACTATAAAGCGCGCACCCATTCCAGCTACGGCAACGTTGATGTATTACAAGCGGCCTGTCGCCAGGAAGTATGGATCAATCCGCTTGACGCGGAAAAACGCGGGATTAAAAACGGCGATATGGTGCGCGTTTTTAATCAGCGCGGCGAAGTCCGTCTTCCGGCGAAAGTGACGCCACGCATCATGCCGGGGGTCTCGGCGATGGGCCAGGGCGCCTGGCACGACGCCAATATGACCGGAGATCGGATCGACCATGGCGCCTGCATGAATACCCTGACCACCCACCGCCCGTCGCCGCTGGCGAAGGGGAAGGGGAATCCACAGCATACCAACCTGGTCGATATCGAGAAGGTTTAAGGAGTAAACCATGAGCACGCAATATGGATTCTTTATCGACTCCGCTCGCTGTACCGGATGCAAAACCTGCGAGCTGGCCTGTAAGGACTACAAGAACCTGACTCCGGAGGTCAGCTTCCGCCGGATCTATGAGTATGCCGGCGGCGACTGGCAGGAGGACAACGGCGTCTGGCAGCAGAACGTGTTTGCCTATTACCTCTCAATCGCCTGTAACCACTGTGAAGATCCGGCCTGCACCAAGGTCTGTCCGAGCGGCGCGATGCATAAGCGCGAAGACGGTTTTGTGGTGGTCAACGAAGAGGTATGCATTGGCTGCCGCTACTGCCATATGGCCTGCCCGTACGGCGCCCCACAGTACAACGCCGACAAAGGCCATATGACCAAGTGCGATGGCTGTCACGAGCGCGTCGCCGAGGGGAAAAAGCCGATCTGCGTCGAGTCCTGCCCGCTGCGGGCGTTGGATTTCGGGCCGATTGCCGAACTGCGCGCTAAGCACGGCCAGCTGGCCGCGGTAGCGCCGCTGCCGTCGGCGCACTTTACCCGGCCGAGTATCGTTATCAAACCTAACGCCAATGCCCGGCCGTGTGGCGATACCACCGGTTACCTGGCGAACCCGAAGGAGGTGTGAGATGGGAAACGGATGGCATGAATGGCCGCTGGTGCTGTTTACGGTGCTGGGTCAGTGCGTGGTCGGCGCGACCATCGTCAGCGGTCTTGGCTGGCTGGCGCTGGGGGACCAACGGGAAGCCCGGCGGCGGCTGGTGCGCAATATGTTTTTTATCTGGCTGTTGATGGGCATTGGTTTTCTTGCTTCGGTGATGCATCTCGGTTCACCGCTGCGCGCGTTTAACTCGCTGAACCGCATCGGCGCCTCGGCGCTGAGCAACGAAATCGCTAGCGGCGCTCTGTTCTTCGCCGTGGGCGGATTCTGGTGGCTGCTGGCGGTGCTGGAAAAAATGCCGGCGACGCTGGGTAAAGTCTGGCTGGCGATCGCCATGCTGTTAGGGCTGCTGTTTGTCCTCGCAATGACCCGGGTTTACCAAATCAATACCGTGCCAACATGGTACAATGGCTACACCACCAGCGCGTTCTTTCTGACGGTGCTCCTCAGCGGGCCGCTGTTTGCCGCCCTGCTGCTGCGGCTGGCGAAAGTCGACTTTAACGGCTGGTTTTTTGCCGGACTGAGCGTGGCCGCGCTGGTCATCAGCGCCGCAGTTATCATTATGCAAAGCGCCGGGCTCAGTACCCTTCACAGCTCGGTTCAGCAGGCGGCCACCCTGCTGCCAGATTACGGCAAACTCCAGGCGCTACGCCTGGTACTGCTGGCGCTGGGCCTCGGCTGCTGGCTATGTCCGCTGATCCGCCGCCAGCCGCCGCGCGCTACGGGGCTGCTGATCGGCCTGCTGCTGGTCTTGATCGCCGAATGTATTGGCCGCGGCCTGTTTTATGGTCTGCATATGACCGTCGGTATGGCGGTTGCCGGTTAATGAGACGGCGCGCAGGCGCGCGCCGCAGAAAGGAATAAGTGATGATGCCGTTCCCAAATCGCGACGCCGTCGCGTTAAGCGCCCGCACCCTGGGCGCGCTGTTCTCTTATGCGCCGAATAGCGCGGAAATTGCGCCGCTGGTCGCCGCCTTCCAGGACGGGAGCTGGCAGCAGCAGTGGCCCTTCCCGGTCGCAGCCCCGCTGGCGTCAGGGTTTGCCGCATCGGCTGAAGAAACGTTGCCGGAAGCCTGGCAGCGCCTGTTTATCGGGCCATGGGCCCTGCCGGCGCCGCCCTGGGGCTCTGTCTGGCTGGATAAAGAGTCTGTGCTGTTTGGCGATTCCACGCTGGCTCTGCGCCAGTGGATGCGCGAGAACGGTATCGCGCTGGAGGCCGATGGCAACGAACCGGAAGATCATTTCGGCACCGTGCTACTCCTGGCGGCATGGTTGTGCGAAACGGAGCAGGATGCGTTGTTCGCTCAGCTGCTGGCCTGGCACCTGCTGCCGTGGTCCGGGCGTTTCCTGAGTGTCTTTGTCGACCATGCCGCCCACCCCTTCTATCAGGCGCTGGGTCAGCTGGCGCAGGCGACTCTGGCGCAGTGGCAGGAGAATCTGCCGATCGCCGTGGCGCAAAAACCGCTCTATCGTTAACCCTTCGCCGCGCCGGTATCCGGCGCGGTTTTATTTTGCCGCTTCCCAGCCTTTCACCCGCACTTATCGCTTTTGCATCTAAGGTTATTCCCTATCACAATAAGCCAATGTTTTCTGAACCTCGCCGTGACTAATGCATCGTCTTCATCCCTATCCTGATGTGCAGGTGATGTTTCGCCGCCTGCTGATCGCCACCCTGATTGGCCTTCTCGCCGCCCTGGCGGTGGCGCTGTTTCGCCACGCTATGGTGGTTCTGGAAACGCTGTTGCTCAGTAATGACAGCGGGAGCCTGGTCAACGCCGCACAGTCGCTGCCGGCGTGGCGTCGGCTGGTTACCCCCGCGCTGGGCGGCCTGACGGCGGGAACCTTACTCTGGCTCTGGCAACGACGCAGCGTCGCGCGTCCGCATGCCGCCACCGATTATATGGAAGCCCTGGAGACCGGCGACGGCTGTTTCGATACGCCGGCAAGCCTGGTGAAATCGCTGGCGTCATTGCTGGTCGTGGTGACCGGCAGCGCGATTGGCCGGGAAGGCGCCATGATCCTGCTGGCCGCGCTGGCGGCCTCGCTGTTTGCCCGTCGCTTCACGCCGCAGAGTGAATGGAAGCTATGGGTCGCCTGCGGCGCGGCTGCCGGGATGGCCAGCGCTTATCATGCCCCGCTGGCCGGCAGCCTGTTTATTGCTGAAATTCTCTTTGGCACGCTGATGCTGGCCTCGCTTGGGCCGGTGGTGATCTCGGCGGTGATCGCCCTGCTGTTGACGCAGTTTCTTAATGGCGGCGCCGCGCCGCTGTATCACGTCGTGTTACAGCAGAACCTCAGCGCCCTGCACTATGGCTTAATGCTGGCGACTGGCCTGCTGGCCGGGCTGTGCGGGCCGCTGTTTATCTGGCTGATGGACTACAGCCACCGCGGGTTCGTTAAACTGAAGCTGGCGCCGCCGTGGCAGCTGGCGCTGGGCGGGCTGATTGTCGGCGGCTTATCGCTCATCACCCCGGCAGTATGGGGCAACGGCTACAGCGTAGTGCAAAGCTATTTGCTGCTGCCGCCGTCCGGTGCGCTGCTGGTGGGCGTATTTATCTGCAAACTGCTGGCGGTGCTGGCCAGCAGCGGCTCCGGCGCGCCTGGCGGGGTCTTCACCCCGACGCTGTTTGTCGGCCTGGCGATGGGCATGCTGTTTGCCTGCTTCAGCAGGCTGTGGCTGCCGGGAAGTGAAGAAATGGCCATCATGATGGGTCTGACCGGCATGGCGGCGTTTCTGGCCGCCACGACCCATGCGCCGATCATGTCAACCCTGATGATTTGCGAGATGACCGGGCAGTATACGCTGCTGCCCGGCCTGCTGATAACCTGCGTCGTGTCGTCTGTGCTGTCGCGGACGTTACGCCGGGATTCGATCTATCGCCATCACGTTGCCGAGCATGTCTAAGTCGACGTAGCGGCTCAGCTCACGCTGTTCGGCGCGCGGCAGATAAGGCAGCTCGCCGATCAGCGGCGCCGGCAGCTTTTTGCTGAGGACATCGATGATTTCGGCGTAGTGCGCCAGACCGGGGTTGATCCGATTGGCCACCCAGCCAATCAGCGGTAAACCGTCATTGGCGATCGCCTGGGCTGTCAGTAGCGCATGGTTGATGCACCCCTCCTGGATCCCCACCACCATCAGCACTGGGAGCTGCTCCTGAACCACCCACTCGGAGAGCGGCCGCAGGTCGTTCATCAGGCTGCGCCAGCCGCCGGTGCCTTCAACCACCACGTGTTCGACCTGCGCGGCCAGACGCTGCAAACCATCGGACAGCAGACCGTAGTTGATCGGGCAGCTATGCGCCACGCTGCTCTCGTCTTCGCTTAAGGCGATGGGGTTGACAGCCTCATAAGGTAACGCCAGCGTGGAGACGCTCTGCAACACCAGCGCATCTTTGTTACGTAAACCGTCCGGCGTCTCTTTGCTGCCCTTCGCCACAGGCTTATACCCGGCCACGCTTTTGCCTCTGGCAGCAAGTGCCTGCAACAGCGCACGGGAAACCACTGTCTTCCCGACAGAGGTGTCTGTACCTGTAATAAAGAAACGCTTAAACATCACTAACCCCACAGTTTTGTCGATGAAATATACGGGAGAGAAATAATCAACGGTGGGCAAAGTCTACGTGAAGCCGTCTGAGGTCAGCTTGAGATAGCGCAATTTTTGGTGTGACTATGAAAAAATGTTAACCCTGTAACAGTCGTATGAGTAAGGATCCGTTATAGAGCGCATCTTTGACCAGCGCCGCGCCAGCCATCGTTCCGCGGTTGGAGAACTGAGTACTTTCAACGGTAATATGCCGGCTATAGGCTGGGAGAGATTGTTGCCGAATACAGCTGGAAATTGCCGGAAAAAGAATTTCTGCCGCCAGATTGAACGGCGAGCCAATCAGAATTTTCTGCGGATTAAACAGATTGACCATGATCGCCAGAATCCGCCCAACGTGATTACCCACGCCGCTGATGATGTCCCGGGCTAACAAATCGCCCTGCAGCGCCGCCTGACAAAGCCACTCCACGCTCAGCGGACGCTGGTGCAGCAGCGAGCTCATCGACTGCGCCATGCGCATCTGCGCCAGCTCCAGCACGCTTTCTACGCTGGCAATCGTCTCCAGACAACCATGATTGCCGCAGTAACAGCGTTTGCCGTAGGGATCGACCTGGGTATGGCCAATCTCCACCAGGCTGCTGCTGCCGGCGTGCAGCAGGCGCCCATCGGTGATCACCCCGGCGCCGACGTTATGATCGATGACCACCTGAATGACGTCCCGGGCGCCGCGCGAGGCGCCAAACAAAGATTCCGCCATAGTCCAGGCGCTGATGTCATGCTGAATATAGACTGGCACCCCGGTATGATTGGCCAGCGCTTCGCCGAGCGGGACATCTTTAACATCCTCATAAAACGGCATGCGATGAATAATGCCATTTTCGGTATCGATAATACCGGGCATCGTCATGGCGATGGAGGTAAGGCGTTCCAGCTTCTTTTGATGGCGAATAAAGAAGCGATCAATATGGTCGATAACGCGCGTCAAAAACGGCGTGCTGTCGGTGAGCGCCAACTCCAGCTGATCCTCCACCACCAGCTGACTGCTTAAATCACGCAGCGAAAGATGGATCTCACCGCGGCTGATGCGCACCGCCAGATAGTGCCATGCCTCGGTCTCCACCATCAGCCCCACCGCCGGGCGGCCGCGGCTGCCGGGCTCCTGGATCTCGGTCTCCTGAACCAGATGCGCTTCCAGCATTTCGCGGACGATTTTGGTGATGCTGGCCGGCGCCAGTTGCGCAAATCGGGAAAGGTCGATACGCGATACCGGGCCGAGCTGATCAATCAGGCGATACACGGCGCCCGCATTGGTCTGCTTTATTTGATCGATATGGCCTGGTTGACTATCCGCTACCACCATTGACTCCCTTATTTTCGCGCTTCGAAATAAACTTTCGGCTATGGTGAAGCACTTCGACGGTGAACGTCAAATTTTTACTTAGCCTTGTGATTTACCGCACATTTCCAGCCCCTTTTCGCCTCAATTATGCTCGCTTTTCCAGGAGAGCAGCGCCTCACGAAAGCGTTTTGCCAGTGCCCCTTGCTCATGGTGTTTAGACCACACCAGCCACATCTCCGATACCGCATCCTGTTCGTCGATCGGCAGCCAGCGCATTTCACTGAGCTGGACGCGCTGAAAGGAGGCCGGGAGGATCGATACCCCCAGTCCGGCGGCCACCAGACCAATAATCGTCATTGCCTCCCCCACCTCCTGGGCAATCTTCGGCGTGTGGCCGTAGCGGCGCAGCAAGCCGAGGATGTCGTCATACAGGCCAGTGCCGACGTGCGGGTCGAAAAAGACGAAGGGCTCGCGCGCCAGCGCCGCCAGGCTGACCGAGGGCTGGCGGGCCAGCGGGTGATTCGCCGGGACCATCGCCAACAGCGGCTCGCGCAGAACCCGCTCCCACGCCAGGGTATCCGGCAGTTGAGTATTGCGCAGCAGCCCCAAATCCAGAGCCCCCTCGCTCAGGGGCACTATCTGTTCGCGGGTGTTAGTCTCGCGGGTGAGAATATGCACATCCGGATGGCGTTGGCGAAACATCGATAGCGTATCGGAGACGGCCTTAATAAAAGGGGCTGAGGAGGTAAAGCCGATGCGCAGCTCACCCGTTTCGCCATGGTGTAGACGGGCGGCGCGAGCAGCCGCCTCATCCACCTGGGCGAGGATTTGTCGGCTATCGGCGAGAAACTGCTTTCCGGCCGCCGTCAGGCTGACGCTGCGGTTGGTACGGGCAAACAGGCGAGCGCCGGTCTGCTGCTCAAGGATCTGAATCTGCTGGCTTAGCGGAGGTTGAGAGATGTTCAGTCGCGCCGCGGCGCGGCCAAAATGTAGCTCCTCGGCGACGGCGACAAAGTAGCGCAAATGACGCAACTCGATATTCATATTTAAAACGTCTTATTTGAGATTATTAATATATTAGACAGAATATTTACATTTTCATACCCTAAAAATGTGAGCTGAATGGTCACAACACTCTGTTGGTAAGCAGCAACTTCTACGCAAGGAATTCTCTGTGAGTCGTACAACAACCGTTGACACCGTGCCGGCGGGCGAGGTCAGCGTCGCTGGTGCATCCCGCCCGGATCCGTTTATTAAGCGTGGCACCCCGCAGTTTATGCGCGTCACTCTCGCGCTGTTCTCCGCCGGTCTGGCCACCTTTGCCCTGCTCTACTGTGTGCAGCCGATCCTGCCGGTGCTGTCGAACGAGTTTGGCGTGTCGCCGGCCAGCAGCAGTATTTCGCTTTCAATTTCCACGGCGATGTTGGCGGTGGGCTTGCTGTTTACCGGCCCGCTGTCGGACGCTATAGGCCGCAAGCCGGTGATGGTCACCGCCCTGCTGCTGGCCGCCTGCTGTTCACTGTTGTCGACTATGATGACCAGCTGGCACGGCATCCTGATTATGCGCGCTCTCATCGGCCTGTCGCTGAGCGGCGTAGCGGCGGTCGGCATGACCTATCTGAGCGAGGAGATCCACCCCAGTTTCGTCGCCTTTTCGATGGGACTCTATATCAGCGGCAACTCCATCGGCGGCATGAGCGGCCGCTTGCTGACCGGGGTCTTTACCGATTTCTTCGGCTGGCGCGTGGCGCTGGCGGCGATCAGCGGCTTTGCGCTGGCCGCGGCGATTATGTTCTGGCGTATCCTGCCCGAGTCGCGCCATTTCCGCCCGACCTCGCTGCGACCGAAAACGTTGCTGATTAACTTCCGTCTGCACTGGCGCGACCGTGGCCTGCCGCTGCTGTTCGTCGAAGGTTTTCTGCTGATGGGCGCTTTTGTCACCCTGTTTAACTATATTGGCTACCGGCTGATGATGTCGCCGTGGGCGTTAAGCCAGGCGGTGGTAGGCCTGCTGTCGGTAGCTTATCTCACCGGGACCTGGAGTTCACCGAAGGCAGGGGCCATGACCGTACACTTTGGCCGCGGGCCGGTGATGCTTGGCTTTACAGCGGTGATGCTCTGCGGCCTGCTGCTGACGCTCTTTTCTTCCCTGTGGCTTATTTTCATCGGCATGCTGCTGTTTTCCGCTGGCTTCTTCGCCGCGCATTCCGTCGCCAGCAGCTGGATTGGCCCACGCGCCCGCCGCGCCCGCGGTCAGGCGTCATCGCTGTATTTGTTCAGCTATTATTTGGGTTCAAGTCTTGCCGGGACGTTAGGCGGGGTATTCTGGCATCACTACGGCTGGAACGGCGTCGGTGGGTTTATCGCGCTGCTGCTCCTTGCCGCGCTGTTGACCGGCACCTGCTTACATCAGCGACTGAAATAGTCGCGTGTGACGTGGCCTGCGGGCCACGTTTCACCACATGCCCATTATGGAAGACAAGCCCATCAGCTCTCTGACGGCATCAACGGACAGTAGTGCAATAAACAGCCAGGTGAACGGATTCATAAACCACCCCCGAACCTCCAGACCTGTGTAATCGATCACAGTTTAGTACCGATATGTTACCGTTTTCTGTCACACCGATCACAGAGGTGAGCTTATTCTCCCGCCATGTGTCTTTCCCTTCCCCTGTGCGCAACGCTCGACCCGCCGGGCGTATCAGGATAGTGTAGAGGCAAAGCGATAATCTCTTTATTCACCTGTCACGGACCGAACGCCACTATGACTGAAAATACGCCTTATCAGCAGCTTACCCGTACCTTTCAGCGCCTGTCGCGCTTTTCGCATCTCGCCGCCATCGCCGGCTGGGATATGTTCGCGATGATGCCCCCGGGCGGGAGCGTCGCCCGCGGCGAAGCGCTGGCCGAGCTCGGCGTGCTGCAGCATCAGATCCTGACCGATAAAAAAGTGGGACAATGGTTACAGGAGGCCCGCCAGCAGGATCTTAATGATGTTGAACAGGCCAACCTGCGGGAAATGCAGCGTCAGTACGATCAGGCGGCGCTGCTGCCGGAGAGCCTGGTGGAAGCAAAATCGCTGGCCGGCAGCCGCTGCGAGCATGCCTGGCGCAGCCAGCGTCCCGCCAATGACTGGACGGGCTTTGCCGACAACCTACGCGAGGTGGTCAGACTGAGCCGTCAGGAAGCGCAGATCCGCGCCGATGCCAGGGGCGGCTCACGCTACGACGCGCTGCTGGATATTTTCGAACCGGATATGACCAGCGCGCGGCTGGACAGCCTGTTCGCCGATCTCAAATCGTGGCTACCTTCCCTGCTTAGCCAGGCGGTGGAGAAGCAGGCGAAGCAGACGCTAATCGCCCCGCAGGGGCCTTTCCCCATTGCTGAACAACGGGAGCTGGGCCTGCAGGCGATGCGTATCCTTGGCTTTGACTTCGACGGCGGGCGCCTCGACATCAGCGCCCACCCGTTCTGCGGCGGCGTACCCCAGGATGTGCGCATCACCACCCGCTACAACGAAAACGACCTGCTCAGCGCTCTGTTCGGCGTGATCCACGAAACCGGCCACGCCCGCTACGAGCAGAATCTACCTCGCCCGTGGGTCGACCAGCCCGTAGGACTCGCCCGCTCCACCGCTATCCACGAGTCGCAGAGCCTGTTTTTTGAAATGCAGCTGGGACGCAGCGAGCGGTTTCTTAACCGCCTGTTACCGGCGGTGCGCGAGCGGTTTGGCGATCGGCCGGCCTTTAGCCAGGACAATTTTGTCGCCTGGAATCAGCAGGTGAAACCCGGCTTTATTCGCGTCGATGCCGATGAGGTGAGCTACCCGGCGCATGTCATCCTGCGTTATGAAATTGAACGTGCGCTGATCGACGGCGAGATTGAGGTAGATGATATCCCGTCGCTGTGGGACGAGAAAATGCAGCACTGGCTGGGGCTGTCGACCACCGGCAACTATCGGGATGGTTGCATGCAGGATATTCACTGGACCGACGGCGGATTCGGCTATTTCCCTTCCTATACCCTGGGCGCGATGTATGCCGCGCAGCTGATGGCCGCAGCCCGCCGCGCGCTGCCGACGTTAGATCGCGATATTGAGGAAGGCGATTTCAGCGCCCTGTTCGACTGGCTGCGGCAGAATATCTGGCAGCATGGCAGCCGCTTCACCACCTCGCAGTTGATTCAGCAGGCCACCGGTGAGGATCTTAATAGCCGCTACTTCCGCGAGCACCTGACCACTCGCTACCTGTAATCATACGCGCCGGGCTACCCGGCGCGTCCTGTCGTTCCCGCCTTGTACATTCGGTTACACGCCGATACCAAACACTCACGGAAAGCTCGAAAAGACAAGCATATAGTGATTTCACCGGCCCCGCAGTGGGGTTGAAATTAAGAAAACTTTTCGAGGATATCAGAATGAAAAAAGTATTAGCTCTGGTCGTTGCCGCTGCTATGGGTCTCTCTTCCGCCGCTTTCGCTGCTGACGCAGTAAGCACCACTCAGGCACCGGCTGCCACCCACAGCACGGCTGCCAAGACCACCCATCACAAAAAACACCACAAAGCCGCGGCAAAACCGGCCGCAGAGCAGAAAGCTCAGGCTGCCAAAAAACACAAAAAAGCAGAAGCTAAACCAGCCGCTGCTCAGAAAGCCCAGGCCGCTAAAAAACACAAAAAAGTAGCAGCTAAACCAGCTGCTCCGCAGAAAGCTCAGGCGGCGAAAAAGCATCACAAAGCTGCGGCTAAACCGGCAGCCCAGAAAGCGCAGGCAGCGAAAAAACACCACAAAACCACTAAACACCAGGCCGCTAAACCGACTGCACAGCCGGCAGCATAATTCCTCCCGGTGAACCAACCTTCTTAATAATCGGCGCTGTTTCAGCGCCGTTTTTTCTGGAGAGCACTATGCTGCGGCGCTATCGTTTTGAGCTCATCCTGATCCTGCTAATTATATGCGCAGTGGTTGCAACCCGTTTTTTCCTCTCTTAATTATTTATCCCGCGTTCGCATTTTGCTGCTTCTACCAGCTTTTCATTAAAATGAATACCGTGCGGCTATCGCTGACCCGCTCCCCGCTTCCCATTATCCTGTGACTCTCTGCGGCGCAAAAAAATGTCCGGCGCCAGAAGACGCCAGACATGTTAGTCGTAATATGTCGCACGCCTGGCCCTTGCCGGGTGGCGCGCCCATCACAATGCACGCACGGCTTCCATCACCAGATAGCCGGTCGCGCCCCAGATAGCGACTGAGACCAGGGAAACATAAACCAGTGCGCGAATACCTTTTTTAGACATAAGCCCTCCGAACGCAGGGGAAATAGAGTTCAGGCTATCATCGCCGGTACTACCTCTCTATTTACTCAACGGCAGGGCGACGGTAACAACGTTTTCGGTGAGAAAATGTTTCGCATTGAAAATAATTACGAGAGGCGTAAAGAAGTGCGAATTCCGGTGAAGATCTGGTGGGTAAAAGTATTATTTTTGGGCATTATGCTGACAAACCAGGAATAATCCCACGGATGAATTGCTGCATTATTAACCGAATTCAGTACGTTCTGATACATGAATTTTGTTGCGCAAGACGCCACTTTCTGCGGAAATAGCACAAGCAGAACACTGGTATTAACCGCTTGAAATCAGGAGGTTTTACCAGCGCCAGACCCCACCGCGCGCTGATGTGGTATACGGTTTGGCCTGTTTAGAATTATTGTTTACTTTCAAAAACTTAAATCTCCTGCTACTGTCAATAGACATCATAGCCTCCCCAGAGAGTGATATGCGTAGAGACGTTCTGTTATTACTGTGTTCATTTTATCTGTTACCTCTGGGCGCACATGCCGATGATAGCGGACTGAGCGCCAAAGATATTAAGACGTTGTTTTTCGGTCACGATGACCGTAAAGCGGTGAACCGCCCCGAGGAGAGTCCGTGGGACGCGATTGGCCAGTTGGAAACCGCCAGCGGCAATCTGTGTACGGCGACGCTCATCTCTCCGCATCTGGCGCTGACCGCGGGCCACTGTCTGTTAACGCCCCCGCGCGGCAAGCCGGACAAAGCGGTCGCCCTGCGCTTTATTTCCCGCAAGGGCAACTGGGTCTATGAGATCCACGGCATTGACGGGCGAGTCGATCCCAGCTTAGGCAGACGCCTGAAAGCCGATGGCGACGGCTGGATTGTCCCTTCCGCTGCGGCGGCGTCCGATTTTGGTCTGATCGTGCTGCGCTATGCTCCGTCTGGCATTACGCCGATCCCGCTCTTTCCGGGCAGCAAGGCCGATCTCACCGCCGCGCTGAAGGCGACGGACCGTAAAGTTACCCAGTCTGGTTATCCTGAAGATCATCTCGATAATCTTTACAGCCACCAGGATTGCATCGTGACAGGGTGGGCGCAAACCAGCGTACTGTCGCATCAGTGTGACACCCTGCCTGGCGACAGCGGCTCGCCGCTGCTGCTGAAAACGGAGGACGGCTGGCAGGTGATCGCCGTGCAGAGTTCGGCCCCCGGCCCGCAGGATCGCTGGCGGGCGGACAATCGCGCCATTGCGGTGACTGGCTTTCGCGATAAGCTGGAGGCGCTTGCCGGTGAGTAATGGACCGAGGCCGGTGAAGAATATCATTATTGACATCGTCCTGGCGGAAATGATTCTCCGCCAGCCGAAAGCAGTGAACCTGCGCAGCCCTCAGCGTCACCTGACACAATTACAGCGGGGCCAGGCGTGAAGGAAGCTTCCGTTTGCCGCCTGGCTTTGCAGGCGGCGAGACGTCAGGCGAGTTTAATTAACACCATGCCGGCTACCAGCAGGATAACCCCCGCCCAGCCTTTGTTATTCAGACGCTGACCAAACAGCACCCAGCCGGCGGCGATGGTCGCCGCGATACCGAAGCCGCCCCACAGCGCATAGGCAACCGAGAGATCGATCCCTTTAACCGCCTGCGATAGGGCGCTGAACGCGCCCAATACTGCCGCCAGGGACAGGATGCCGTAGATCTTGCGGCGGAAGCCGTCGGAAAACTTCAAAAAGACGTTGGCAATAATTTCCAGCACAATGGCGATTGCCAGCCAGGCGGCGTGGATCCACTCAAACTGCTGCATGGGCCACCTCCTGCTGTGAAGACGCTTTTTTCTGGGTGCCGGACTTAATTAAGACGATCCCTATCACCAGGGTGGTCAAGCCGGCTATTTTCAGCAGGGACAGACTCTCATCAAACAGCAGCACGCTGAACAGGGTAATCAGTAAAATACCGATCCCTTCCCACAACGCATAGGCCACACCGAGGGCAATCTTTTTAACCGCAAAGGCAAGAAAAATATATGACAGGGCAATCATGGCCAGCATTAAAATAAAGCCGGTGTGCCCGCCGCTCACGCTTGCCCATTTCATAGACAAGGTGCCGGTAATTTCAGCAATAATTGCTAAAGCTAATAAAATCCAATAAAACATGATCCCTTCTCCTGCTTGAGAATATAATCCATTACCGTTTACGCGAGACGTAAACAGGAAAATTTCTGACGTAGATATCGCTGTGCGCTTGGCGCCAGCTCAGGCAGAAAGAAGGTGACTATAGCGCCGAATGCCAGTGCTGTTCGCCGGCAAAACGGGAAAAAGTGAGGGATACTGCGGGGTGATTTAAAATATACATCCTGAACTGATTGTCCATAAAATTACAATTATCCGCGGTGTTGCTTCTCGTCCGGTGCGGATGAAAATTGTCCTCAGTAGTTAAACACAGGTAGATTTGTAGCATAGTGCTACATTTAATTCAAAGACTTTGCAATTCTTTACGCCGCGGTTTTTCTTCAATGCGTTTGTTCTGCAAAAAAGCGTCATTATGCTAATGTAACGCAACCTGTTAATAGGCAAGGAAGTTTGAGGTCGGGATCCTATGGCTAAACCCATTATTACACTTAACGGATTAAAGATGGTCATCATGTTGGGCATGCTGGTGATCATCCTTACCGGCATTCGCTTTGCGGCGGACATAATCGTCCCGTTTATCCTGGCGCTTTTTCTGGCGGTGATCATCAATCCTCTGGTCCAGCTACTGGTCCGCTGCCGGGTGCCGCGCGTGCTGGCGATCTCGCTACTGATTGGCCTGATTGTTATGTTAGCCATTGTGCTGCTGGCCTCGCTGGGGACCTCGCTCAACGAACTGGCGCGCACCCTGCCGCAGTATCGCAACTATCTTTATGAGCCGATGCAAACCATCGCGCCCTGGCTGCAGCGTATGGGATTCACCGTTTCGGTGGTCGAGCTCAATAAGTACATCGACCCTAACGCCGTAATGACCCTGGTCACCAGCCTGCTCACTCAGCTGTCGAATGCCATGTCCTCTATTTTTCTGCTGCTGCTGACGGTGGTGTTTATGCTGCTGGAGGTGCCGCAGCTTCCCGCTAAGCTGCAGCAGTTAATGTCCAGACCAGTAGAAGGCATGGGCGCCATCCAGCGGGCCATCGACAGCGTATCGCATTATCTGGTGCTGAAAACTGCGATAAGCCTGATCACCGGCCTGGTGGTCTGGGGCATGCTGGTGCTGCTGGATGTGCGCTTCGCCTTTATGTGGGGGCTACTGGCCTTCGCGCTGAACTATATTCCCAATATCGGTTCCGTGCTGGCGGCCATTCCGCCGATCCTGCAGGTGCTGGTGTTCGGTGGTCTGTACGAGGCGCTGGTAGTGCTTGCCGGCTACCTGATCGTCAACCTGGTATTCGGCAATATTCTCGAACCTCGTATCATGGGGCGCGGGCTGGGCCTCTCGACGCTGGTGGTATTCCTGTCCTTAATCTTCTGGGGATGGTTGCTGGGTCCGGTTGGCATGCTGCTCTCGGTGCCGTTGACAATTATCGTCAAAATTGCCCTCGAGCAGACCAGCGGCGGGCAGAGTATCGCTTTCTTATTAAGCGATGTCAGTAAACAGTAGTCCTTCCGCAGGCCGGCGCTTCGCCGGCCTGCTCCCTGCCCTACACTCTCTCCGTAGACCACTACGCCTTATGTATTATTGATCCGCATCACAAACGTTGCGGCGGAATCGTTACTCTGATGCTAACGATCGGCCACCGCGCTTAATTGATGCTCATAGCCTCGCGTCGCACACTAATCTCCACCAGGACAAACAAAACGATTTGTCGAATCAGGAGGTTATTAATGAATGCCGAACAAACGACGGGGCGGGTCTGGAACCGTCGCCGAACGGAAAAACAGCGGCGGCTGGCCGAGGCGAACATGCCAGGTAAGGTCATCCCGACTGACCAGTTGGTCAGCGTACTGGAAAACCTGCTCGCCCCCGGCGACCGGGTTGTGCTGGAAGGCAACAACCAGAAACAGGCCGATTTCCTCTCGCGCATGCTGGCGGAAGTTAATCCGCAAAAAATCCACGACCTGCATATGATTATGCCCAGCGTCGGGCGCAGCGAGCATCTGGACCTGTTTGAAAAAGGTATTGCCCGCAAGCTGGATTTCTCTTTCTCCGGCACCCAGAGCCTGCGCATTTCGCAACTACTGGAAGATGGCCTGCTCGAAATCGGCGCCATCCACACCTATATCGAACTCTACTCGCGCCTGTACGTCGATCTGTCGCCAAACGTCGCGCTGATTGCCGGCTATAAAGCTGACCGCAAAGGCAACCTGTATACCGGACCGAGTACCGAAGATACCCCGGCGCTGGTGGAAGCCGCCGCCTTCCACGACGGCATTGTGATAGCCCAGGTCAACGAACTGGTGGACGACGAATGCGATCTGCCGCGCGTCGATATTCCCGGCTCGTGGATCGATTACGTGGTGGTTGCCGACAAGCCGTTCTTTATCGAACCGCTCTTCACCCGCGATCCGCGCCTGATTAAGCAAGAACACATACTGATGGCGATGATGGCGATCAAGGGCATCTATGCGGAACATCAGGTGCAGTCGCTTAACCACGGTATCGGCTTTAATACCGCCGCCATCGAGTTGCTGTTGCCGACCTATGGCGAGCAGCTCGGCCTGAAAGGCAAAATCTGTAAACACTGGACCCTGAATCCGCATCCAACCTTAATCCCGGCCATCGAGAGCGGCTGGGTGGAGAGCGTGCACTGCTTCGGCGGCGAACTGGGGATGGAAGAGTACATCCGCGCCCGCCCGGATATCTTCTTTACCGGCCCGGATGGCTCGATGCGCTCTAACCGCGCCTTCTGCCAGCTGGCGGGCCAGTACGCGGTAGATATGTTCATTGGTTCAACCCTGCAGGTGGATGGTCTGGCTAACTCCTCGACCGTCACCCGCGGCCGTCTTTCCGGCTTCGGCGGCGCGCCGAACATGGGCCACGACCCGCACGGTCGCCGCCACGCCACCCCGGCATGGCTCAATATGATCACCGAGCCGGACCCGATGCAGCGCGGGAAAAAGCTGGTGGTGCAGATGGTCGAAACCTTCCAGGCCGGCGTGAAACCAACCTTCGTTGAGACGCTGGATGCAGTTGAGGTGGCGAAAACCTCCGGCATGCCGCTGGCGCCGGTGATGATTTATGGTGATGACGTCACCCACGTCCTGACCGAAGAGGGTATCGCCTACCTGTACCGTGCGGAGAGCCTTGAAGAGCGCCGGGCGATGGTCGCCGCGGTGGCCGGGATCACCGATATCGGCCTTGGTGTGGACGCCAAACGCGTCGCCGCGCTGCGTCAGAGCGGCAAAGTGGTCTACCCGGAAGATCTCGGGATTCGCCGCAGCGATGCCACCCGCTCCCTGCTGGCCGCCGGCAGCGTCGCCGAGCTGGTGGAGTGGTCCGACGGACTGTACAACCCACCGGCAAAATTCCGGAGCTGGTAATGAAAAATCTCTCCCCCCTGCACGCAGAAAGCCGCGTCAGCTGGCTGGCGCATACCGCCAGCGCCTGTCTGATTGACGAAGCCCGTCTGAGCCCGAAACCGGGTCTGGTGGATAGCCGCGGCAACGGCGCGCATCAGGACCTGAATCTGGCGCTGATGGAGCGCTCCGCCCGCAGCCTGCAGCCGACCTTTCACGCGCTGGCCGAGCAAAGCTGGCGTCGCCCGGCGGACATCGCGCTGCGCGAAACCGTCGGCCGCCTTGGCCGCGAAGGCGAAGCGCAGATGATGCTGGCGACGGGTGGGGTTAACACCCACCGCGGCGCTATCTGGGCGCTAGGCCTGCTGGTCAGCGCGGTGGCGATGTTGGGTGGAGAGGGTCAGTCACAGGCGATCGCCGACGCCGCCGCCGCCCTCGCCCGCCTGCCCGACGGCTTCGCGCCGAAAAGCTTTAGTAAAGGGCTTCGCGCCAGCCGCCGCTGGCAGGTGCCAGGCGCCCGCGAGGAAGCGCAGTGTGGTTTCCCGCATATCACCCGCCTGGCGCTGCCGCAACTGCAGCACAGCCGGGCGCGAGGCGCCAGTGAGCCGCAGGCGCAGCTTGATGCGCTGATGGCCATCATGACCTCGCTGAGCGATACCTGCGTGCTGTCGCGCGCCGGTATGGCCGGGCTGCAGGCCATGCAGCAAGGCGCTTGTGAGGTGCTGGCGGCTGGCGGTTGCGCCAGTTTCGCCGGGCGCGCCGCCCTGGCCCGCCTGGACGCAATCATGCTGGCGCTAAACGCCTCGCCGGGAGGCGCCGCCGATCTCCTTGCCGCCACCCTGTTTCTCGACAGAGTTGCCGGCTAACGCATTCAGAGGATGTTATGGAACAGATTACATTGTCATTTCCTGCCAGCCGCGCCCTGAGCGGCCGAGCGCTGGCAGGAGTCGTGGGTTCAGGCGATATGGAAGTACTTTATACCGCCGCACAGAGCGCCACGCTCAACGTACAGATCATCACCTCAGTGGATAACAGCCAGGCGCGCTGGCAGGCGCTGTTCGACAGGTTGAACCTGATCAACGGCCTGCCCGCCGGGCAGTTGATTATCCACGACTTCGGCGCCACGCCGGGCGTCGCCCGTATTCGTATTGAACAGGTTTTTGAGGAGGCCGCTCATGCGTAACGATCGCAGCTTTATCGAACTGCGCGCTCGCGAACGCGCCCACGCCCTGCTGGACGACGGCAGCTGCCGCGAACTGCTGGATCCGTTTGACGGTATTATGTCGCCGTGGCTCGGCGCCCAGGGCATCGTCCCGCAATCCGATGACGGTATGGTGGTCGCCAAAGGCACGATCAACGGCCAGCCTGCGGTGGTGATTGCCATCGAGGGCACCTTCCAGGGCGGCAGTATGGGCGAAGTGTCCGGCGCCAAAATGGCCGCCGCGCTGGAGCTGGCGGCGGAAGATAACCGCAACGGTATCCCGACGCAGGCGGTGCTGTGCCTCGAAACCGGCGGCGTACGTCTGCAGGAGGCCAACCTCGGTCTGGCCGCCATCGCCGATATTCACGCCGCGATTGTCGACCTGCGCCGCTACACCCCAGTGGTCGGCATCATCGCCGGCACCGTCGGCTGCTTTGGCGGTATGTCTATCGCCGCCGCGCTGTGCAGTTACCTTATCGTCACTCGTGAAGCCCGTCTCGGTCTCAACGGCCCGCAGGTTATCGAGCAGGAAGCCGGCATTGAAGAGTACGACTCCCGCAACCGGCCGTTTATCTGGAGCATGACCGGCGGCGAAATTCGCGCCGCCAGCGGACTGGTCGACGCGCTGGTTAACGATGGCGTTAACGCCGTTAAAACCGCAATGAATGAGGCGATCGCCAAAGGCGTACCGGTACAGCACCGCAGCGACAACTATGACGATTATCTGCGTCGCTTGAGCCAGTTCGACACCCGCCAGCAGGCGGATACCGCGCAGATTAAACAGCTTTTTGCCCGGGAGGATAAATAATGAGTCAGTTCCCAAACCGCGCCGCGCTGTGGCTGAACAAACTGGCGCCCGACGTGCCGCTGATGAGCGGCCTGTGCCCTTCCGTCCAGGTGGCAGACGGCCAGATTAATGGCGAAAACGTGCGTTTTATCGCCGTGGTCCCGGATGCTAACAACCACTACCCGCGCGCCGCCGGCGGCGAAGTCGGCCTGCTGGAAGGCTGGACGCTGGCGAAAGTGGTTAATGAAACCATCGCCGCCGACGCCGACCAGCCAGTCAAACGGCCGATCGTCGCCGTGATCGATGTGCCAAGCCAGGCCTATGGCCGCCGCGAAGAAGCTTTCGGCATTCACCAGGCGCTGGCCGGGGCGGCTGGCGCTTATGCCAAAGCCCGTTTGGCCGGCCACCCGGTAATTGGCCTGATCGTCGGCAAAGCGATGTCCGGGGCGTTTCTGGCCCACGGCTACCAGGCCAACCGCCTGATCGCCTTTAACGATAGCGGCGTGCTGGTCCACGCGATGGGGAAAGAATCGGCGGCGCGCATTACGCTGCGTACCGTAGAGGCGCTGGAGAAACTGGCGGCTACCATTCCGCCAATGGCCTACGACGTCAGCAACTATGCGACGCTCGGCCTGCTCTCCGCCCTGCTGGATATTAATAATCCGGATGCCCCTGACGATCACGATCTGTCGTTGGTCAGCAACACGCTGCGCGACGCCATCGCTGATGCGCGCACCGATGCCTCACTGAAGTGCCGCCTGGGCGCGGAAAACCGCCGCAGCTCGCAACTGGTTCGCGATCGCATGCGCGCCAGCTGGTAAGACGTTCGTACGTAAGTAGTAGAAGAAAACCTGCCGGAAGCCGTCCCCCGGAGCGCGTAATAACCGCGCCGGGTAGGGACGGCTTTTAGAAAAAATAACAATCGCGCCAGTACTCTATCTTATTTACAGGTGATTTATGACTTATGTGATTATTCATGCTCTTGCCCCGATTTTCGTTATCATGCTGCTGGGCTTCTGGGCCGGTAAGGCCGGGATGGTAGATAACAAAAACGTCTCGCTGCTTAATATTTTTGTAATGGATTTTGCCTTACCCGCCACGCTGTTTAGCGCGACGGTACAAACGCCGTGGGCCGGGATCGTCGCCCAGTCGCCGCTGGTGCTGGTGTTGACCGGCGCGATGTGGATCACCTATGCCGCGATCTACTTCCTCGCCACCAGCGTGTTCAAACGCACGCCGCAGGATGCCGCGGTGCTGACCCTCACCGTCGCCCTGCCAAACTATGCCGCGTTAGGTCTGCCGATCCTCGGCAGCGTGCTGGGTGAAGGCGCGTCAACCTCACTGTCGGTAGCGGTCTCTATCGCCTGCGGCTCGGTGCTGATGACCCCGTTCTGCCTGCTGATTCTGGAACGTGAAAAAGCCCGCGCCGCGGGAGAAAACAGCGGTTCTACGCTGGCGATGCTGCCGGTGCTGATGTGGCGTTCGGTGAAAAAACCGATCGTCTGGGGCCCGCTGCTTGGGGTGGTGCTTTCCGCGATCGGCATTAAAATGCCGGACCTGCTGCTGGCGTCGATCAAACCGCTGGGCCTGGCCGCCACCGCCGCCGCGCTGTTCCTCACCGGGGTGATCCTGTCGGCGCGTAAACTGCAGCTCAATGCGCTGATCGCTACATCAACCATCGTGAAACTGCTGGTGCAGCCGTTTATTGCCTGGGGTCTGGTGATGTTACTTGGGCTGCACGGTTCTATCGCCATTACCGCGATCCTGATGATTGCCCTGGCCGCCGGCTTCTTTGGCGTGGTCTTCGGCAACCGCTTCGGCGTCCAGTCTCCGGATGCTGAAGCCGTGCTGCTGTTGAGCTCGGTTCTGTGTATCCTGTCGCTACCGCTGTTTATCTCTTTGACTTCAGGACTGTAAACCATGTCAGCAACGCCGCGTCCCCATGATCTAGTTTGGTTAAACCACGCCAGCGCCCTGGAAGATATTGCCGAGCCGTGGGTGGCTCAGCAGTGGCGAGCCGCGCTGCCGGTGGTGGTGAGGCGCGACGTTGACGACCAGGCCCGCGTCCCGGTTGGGGTGCGGGGCATGAAGCGCGAGCAGCGCGCCGCCGGCTGGGTACAGGCGCGCAATATCGTGCGCAGCGTCACCCCGGAGATGCTTGTTGATCGTGAGGTCTTACTCCATTCGCCTTTTGTCTCGCAGCCGCCGGTCCAGGGGGCTATCGCCCTCACCTTACACCGCTGGCCCTGGGGCTGGGGCGTCACCGGCAGTACCGGCTACGCGCTGGCAACCGAGATCCCGGTGCTGCATGCGGCCAGCGATCTGGATCTGCTGATCCGCGCGCCACAGCCGTTGGACCGCGAGGCGCTGCTGGAATGGCAGACCCGGGTGGCCCAACTCCCATGCCGCGCTGATACCCAGGTCGAAACGCCGTACGGCGCCTTCGCCCTTAATGAATGGCTGCGCGACGGGCGCGCGCTGCTGAAAACGTCCCGCGGCGCGCGCTTAACCGCGACGCCGTGGCACAGGGAGGAATAATGAAGATTTTATTTACCTTTCCCGGTCAGGGCGGCCAGCGTCCCGGCATGCTGGCGATGATCCCCGATCGCGAGGCAATCCTCACCCAGGCGCGCGCCGTGCTGGGGGATGAAGTCGCTACTCTCGATAGCGCCGATGCGCTACAACACACCCGTGCGGTCCAGCTCTGTCTGCTGATCGCCGGTGTCGCCTGGGCGCGCGAGCTACAGCGTCAGGGCGTGGATCCGCAGATGGTCAGCGGCCTGTCCATCGGCGCGTTTCCGGCCGCGGTGATTGCCGGCGCGCTCGATTTCGCCAGCGCGTTGCGGCTGGTGGCCCTGCGCGGGGACTTAATGGAACAGGCGTATCCTGAAGGTTACGGACTGACGGCGATTATGGGCCTGACCCGCCCGCGGGTTGAGGCGCTGATGCAGGGCCACGAGGTTTATCTCGCCAACCTGAACGCCGAAACGCAGTTCGTGATTGCGGGCCGTGATGAGGCAATGGCCGAGGTGGCGCAGCTGGCGCTGCGGGCTGGCGCCAGTAAAGCCCAGCGGCTGGCGGTCAGCGTGCCGTCGCACTGCGCGCTGCTGGATAAACCCGCCGCTGAGCTGGCGAAAGCTTTTGCCGGCGCCAGCTTAAGGCGCCCACGGTGCGCCTATTTAAGCGGCTCGACGGCGCGCGTGCTGTGGGATCCGCAGCGGATCGCCGACGATCTGGCGATGAACATGGCGCGCCCGGTCCACTGGCAGGAGGCGATGGTCGCCGCCGATGAGCGCGATGCGCGCTTAGCCATTGAGATGCCCCCCGGGGGGGTGCTCACCTGCCTGACCCGCCAGGCGGGCTGGCGCGGGGAGACCATTGCGCTGGAGCGCAGCGGCCTGGACGTCGCCCGCCATCTGGCGCAGCGGCTTAGCGATTAATACTGCGGGCGTACATCCGTCCTTCCGCTGCCAGCGCCAGCAGGTCGGCATCGCGTTCGCGATGGTGCGAATAGACGATAGAGATCAGCTGGCGCATCTGGTAGGGTTCCGCCAGCTTTAGCAGCTGTACATCCTTCTCATACACTTTCTTCATCCGCCCCGGCAGCAGGGCAAAACCGACGCCAGCCTGCACCAGGCTAATCATCGAGAAAATATCATTCACCCGGGTGACGATCTCCGGCTCGAAGCCGGCGATGTGGAATGCTTCCCGGAATCCGGCATAGGTGGCGAACCCCTCCGCCAGCGAAACAAACTTGCGGTCGGCGTAATCGCGCAGATCGGCGAGCCGTGAGGCATCCAGCCGTTCGGTCGCCGGGGCGGCGAGAAAAATATCGTCCTCAAACAGCGGCACCACGTCGAAAGCGGTATTATTGAACTCCCCTTCGTTGGTGGCGATCAGGATGGCATCGAGGGCATCGTCTTCCAGCATATCCAGCAGCATCTGATTTGAACCCATCGTCAGGTCCAGCTCCAGCTCCGGGCGACGCAGCTTCATCCCCATAATGATGCGCGGAACGGTTTCCAGGGTCAGAGAATAGAGGGTACCGATGCGCAACCGCCCCTGACCGACGCCTGCAACCTTGCGCGTCGCCTCGAGCCCGCGGTTCATCAGACTTATCACATCCTGGCAGTATTCAAGCAGCGTCCACGCCGCCTGCAGCGGCAGCAGGTTGCGCCCTTTGTGGACAAACAGCGGGCAGCCCACCCCCTCTTCCAGGGTATGCAGCGCGCGGTGAACGCTGACGCTGCTGAGTTTCATCGCTTCGGCGGTTCTGGCGATATTACCTTTCGCCATAAACATCATAAAGACCGACAGCTTGCGGAAGGTGATCTCCTGGTTAATATCCTCTTGCATGGCCCTTCCACACTCCTGGTTTAATTTTCTTATTTCAATTCAAACCAGTATATCTTTTATGACGCCAAAGTTGCAGGCAGCGCGCGGCCTCAGCCGGTAAATAACGCAAAAAAGGGAAGACCATGGTCTTCCCTTTTGTTCACTGTCGAGTTTGCTTTTACAGTGCCATATCGTGCTGCGGCGAGGCCTCGCGCGGCGTCTCTGCCGGCTTGGCGGTCGCGGTAGGCGCAGCCGCTGGCATCTGGATCACCGGCGGTTTCGTCAGCTGCAGGGTCGCAGCGGTGTCATCCCAAACCTGCTGGGTCAGCGCCACGTTACCGTTCAGCTTCTGGCCGTAGCTCGGCACAATAGCGTGAATGCGGCTCTGCCACTCCGGCGAGTTAAACTGCTGCGGGAACATCTGCTTGAGCACGTTCAGGGTGATCGGCGCGGCGGTGGAAGCGCCCGGCGACGCGCCGAGCAGCGCGGAAATGGTTTTCTGCTGATCGACCACCACTTCGGTACCGAGCTTCAGCACGCCGCCCTTCTCTGCGTCTTTCTTGATGATCTGGACGCGCTGGCCGGCCTGGATCAGTTTCCAGTCTTCTTTACGCGCGTCCGGGTAGTACTCTTTCAGCGCAGCGAAACGGTCATCATCGCTGAGCATCACCTGGCTAACCAGGTATTTCACCAGATCGAAGTTGTCGAGACCGACGTGGGTCATCGGCAGCACGTTATTGGTGGTGGTAGTGCTGAGCAGATCGAAGAACGAACCATTTTTCAGGAACTTGGTCGAGAAGGTGGCGAATGGCCCGAACAGCACCACGCGCTTACCGTCGAGGTAACGTGCATCAAGGTGCGGCACCGACATCGGCGGCGCGCCGACTGAAGCCTGGCCATACACTTTCTCCAGGTGCTGCGCAGTGACCGCCGGGATCTCGGTCATCAGGAACGAGCCGCCCACCGGGAAGCCGGCATAGTTGTCCGCTTCCGGAATACCGGTTTTTTGCAGCAGCTTCAACGCGCCGCCGCCGGCGCCGATAAAGACGTATTTGGCGTCAATAGTCTGCGCTTCCCCGCTCTGCACATTCTTAATCGTTACGTGCCAGGAGTTGTCGGCATTACGTTTGAAATCCGTTACCTCAGAGGAGGTCTGCAGGGTGAAGTGGTTATTTTTCTTCAGGCTGCCGATCAGCTGGCGAGTGATTTCGCCGTAGTTGACATCGGTACCCACCGGCGTCCAGGTGGCTGCCACTTTCTGCTGCGGATCGCGGCCTTCCATCACCAGCGGCGCCCACTGTTTAATTTGCGCGTGATCGGTGGAGAATTTCATCCCCTGGAATAAGGTGGTCTGCTGCAGCGCGTTATAACGCTTCTGCAGATAATCCACATTATCACCCCAGACGAAGCTCATATGCGGCGTGGAATTAATAAACGAGTGCGGATCGTGCAAAATACCGCGTTTCACCTGTGCCGACCAGAACTGACGGGAAATCATAAATTGCTCGTTAATATCGAGCGCTTTGCTGACGTCAATCGACCCGTCCGCCCGCTCCGGCGTATAGTTCAGCTCCATATTCGCCGAGTGGCCAGTACCGGCATTATTCCAGCCGTTGGAAGACTCCAGCGCCACGCCGTCCAGTTTCTCCACCATGGTCAGATCCCAGTCCGGCTGCAGCGCCTGCAGCCAGGTGCCGAGCGAGGCGCTCATGATCCCGCCGCCAATCAGCAGGAAGTCGGTTTTTTTCGAGGTATCCGCTTCAGCATGCGTCGCCGCGCTGACCAACATCGCTAATGCGGTTAAGGAAATAATCGTTTTTTTCATTGCAGGCATAATAGAATTATCACGTAGCACACGGTCATAAGAGGCAGCATATTAACGCACTTTTACTTTATTTTAAAATATCATTTACACTCTCGCATTTTAAACCAAACAGTTATTTAACTTAAAAAATCAATTTTAAAAATAGAGCGAAGACGGATAAAAAAATAAGGTCGAAAATTCAATATCTATTGCCGGGTAAAATAAAAGTTAAGAATTTCTTTAATTACAAAAGTCCAGGCGCGCATGCTCATCGCGCGCCTGGCAGAGAAGGGATTACTGGGCGGGAGTGACAGCGCTACGCTGGGCTTCACGCAGGGCGAGACGCAGATGATCGTGATGTTTGGTTAGCAGCTCCCGCGCGTGCCAGGCGTCAAGCCCGCTGAGCAGCATCAGGATCGCGGTGCGGCAGTGCTGATGACAGCTGGCCAGGGCGGCCTTTGCTTCACTGCGCGTGCAATCGGTGGCCGCCATCACAATCGCTATCTGCCGCTCCGCCCAGTGCGAATTGTCAGCCTGCACGTCCACCCGCAAATTGCTGTACACCCGACCGTCACGGATGGCGAGTCCGGTTGTCAGCATATTGACGATCTGCCTCTGGGCCAACTGAGCCTTCGGATTGGCTAACCCCGCCACCGCCTCCGGCCCGGTCTGCGGAGCAATAATGATATCCGCCAGCTGCGCCGCCTCGCTGGTCGGCTGCTGGGTGATGACCGCTATCGGGGCGCCCAGCGACCAGGCGTGGCGCATCGCCCCCCACACCCATGGCGTCTTGCCGCTGACGGTCAGCGCCAGCAGCATATCGCGGTTGCTGAAGTCCAGCGACTGCAGCTCAAAGGCGCCCAGGTCATAATTATTCGCCGCAGTCTCCCGCTCGGCCATCGCCGCCGTCTGCCCACCGGCAATCAGCCCCACCAGCGCGTGTTTACCTTCCGGCGAATAGTCGCTGACCGCCTCAATGGTCGTCCGGCCCGAAGCGCCGGCGCCAATAATGACCAGGCGCCCTCCCCGGCTTATCGTCGCGGTGGCGATATCAATCAGCCGGGCGATATCCGGCAGACAGGCGCCGACCGCCTCCGATATCTGCTTATCATCCTGATGCAGCATCGCCAGCATATCGGCGGTGGCGAGGCGATCGATGTGGGTGGTCTCCGGGTGACGACGAGCCTGCATTGACGCGGTTAGCGAACTGCTCATAACAACCTCCATTTACGACAGAAAAAGCGCATCTCGGCAAAATCAGCGGCCTGATGCATATCCTTATATTCATCAGGACTATTTAACCTCTGCCGCCACTATAAGTGGAATGTTCTGCGCTTTACCGCCGTCGGGGTCACAGTTTACCGTCCCCAACGCGCGTTTACGGGTGATTGTCGGTTATCTGAGCAATTCTGTCTGAGGTCTCATCTTCACCACCCGCCTGCATAGCCAGCCAGAAGGATTGCTGGCAAAGGTTATAAAACTGTTTGCGCATCGGGTTGATCTCCTGGCCGGCGGCGTCGATAACCTGCCAGTCAATCCAGCACTCCGGGCAGGATGCGCTATCCTGCTGCGCGATCTCGAGCTCATAGCGGCGCTGGATCACCACCCCGCTGCGATGCCGCCAGCGGGCGATCTCCCACTCTGCTTCCGCTTCATTATCCTGTTCACGATGCTGCGCCAGACGTTCAACGTGCCGCTGCCGGAGGATATCCCGGACCAGAAAAGCCAGTTCCATAGTGTCTCCCTTAAGCCTGTGGCGAAAAGCCGCAGTGTACCGCGCGCAGGAGGAGTCTGCCGTAGCAAAAGCGGCCTTTTGCTTTGATTACACGGCTTTATGTATGCCGCGCTATCGGCGATAATAATCTTTCACTGAATCTACCCGGGGTCGTCATGAAGGCTTCAGAGCACCCGCCTCGCGTTCGCCAACGCGCCTTACCGTTAAAGCTGAGCACCGCCGTGTCCTTGATGATCGGCAGCGTCATCGGCGCCGTGCTGCTGCTGGTGTATGCCTTGTGGTATATGCAGATCAGCAACGCCACCCGCGACGGTCTGAAAGAGACCGCGCTGGCGGTGGCGCGCACCATGGCCGATATGCCGCAGGTGAAGCGCGGACTGGAGGCGCCCCCGCAGCAGCAGATCATTCAGCCGCTGGCGCAGGCCATTACCCGCCGCAACGACCTGTTGTACGCTATCGTCACCGATATGCAGGGTATTCGCTATTCGCATCCGGACAGCTCAATCATCGGCAAACCGTTCATCGGCCACGATATTCAGCCGACGCTGCAGGGAAAAGAGAATGTCGCCATCAACCACGGGGTGCTGGCCCCGGCGCTACGGGTGTTTACGCCGGTGTTCAACGAACGGCATCAGCAAATCGGCGTGGTGGTGGTCGGCATTTCACTGAGTAAAGTGGACGAACAGATCGCCAACAGCCGTTGGGACGTGCTGCTGACCATCCTGTTCAGCGCGCTGGTCTGCGCGCTGGGCACCTGGAGCCTGGTTCGCGGCCTGAAGCGCGTGCTGCTGGGGCTGGAGCCGCACGAAATATCCACCCAGTTTCAGCAGCGTCAGGCCATGCTTCACGCCCTCAAGGAGGGGGTGGTGGCGGTCGATGCCCATGGCGAGGTAAATCTCATCAACTCCGCGGCGGAAGAGATCCTCTTTTCCGGCCCGGATAAGACTCTCGTTCACAGCCCCCTGCTCGACGATCTGCAGACCGTACTGCAGAGCGGCGAGCCAATGTACGACCGCGAACTGGGGTGCAATGGTCTGCTGCTGATCGGCAATACAGTGCCCATTCGCAGCCAGGGTGCGGTGGTCGGCGCCATCTGTACCTTCCGCGATAAAACTGAGGTCAGCCAATTGCTGCAGCGACTGGACGGCATGATGAGCTATGTGGATGCCCTGCGCACCACCTCCCATGAGTTTATGAATAAATTGCACGTGATCCTCGGTCTGCTGAATATGAAAAGCTACGGCAAACTCGAGGAATACGTGCTGCAGACCGCCCACCGCTACCAGGCGGACATCGGCGACATTCAGCACCGCATTAAATCCCCGGTGGTGGCCGGCTTCCTGATAAGTAAAATTCAGCGCGCCACAGAGTGCGGCTTTACCCTGACGCTGGCGGAGGAGAGCCTGGTGCCGGATTGTCCGAACGAGAAACAGGTCACGGTGCTGGTGACGGTGCTGGGCAACCTTATTGAGAACGCGCTGGACGCCATGAGCGGCCAGGCGGAGGGTGAGATCGGCCTGCTGCTGCACTACCAGGACGGCTGGCTAAGCGGTGAAGTGAGCGACGATGGGCCGGGGATCCCGGAGAACAACATCGACGCTATCTTTAACAAAGGCTTCTCCACCAAAGGCGAGAATCGCGGCGTCGGGCTGTTTCTTGCTAACCAGCAGTTGCGCGAGCTCGGCGGCACCCTCGCCGTCGAATCGGAACCCGGCGTATTTACCCAATTTTTTGTTCATCTCCCCTGGGATAGTAAAAGGAAACCTGCGTGATAAATGTTTTAATTGTTGACGATGATGCCATGGTGGCCGAACTGAATCGCCTGTACGTGGCAAGGGTTCCCGGCTTTCGTTGCAGCGCGAGCGCTTCGACGCTCAGTCAGGCCCAGGAGATGATTAACGATCCGCAGCAGGAGATCGATCTGGTGCTGCTGGATGTCTACATGCAGCAGGACAGCGGGCTCGATCTCCTGCCAACCATCCGCGAGTCGGGGCGCGCCATCGACGTTATCATGATTACCTCGGCGGCGGATGCCGCCACGGTACAGACCGCGATGCATTACGGGGTGGTCGATTACCTGATTAAACCCTTCCAGTTTCCGCGCTTTGAAGAGGCGCTCACCACCTGGCGGGAGAAGCGCAAACTAATAACCGGCCAGCCCTATTACGAACAGGCCGATGTCGACCGCCTGCTGCACGGCGGCGCGCCGGAGGCCAGCGACGCGCGCAAGCTGCCTAAAGGGTTAACCGCGCAAACGCTGCGCACACTCTGCCAGTGGATTGACGCCCATCCGGATGTCGAATTCTCTACCGATGAGCTGGCGGCGGCGGTGAATATCTCCCGCGTTTCCTGCCGCAAATATCTGATTTGGCTGGCGCAGATCAATATTCTCTATACCACTATCCACTACGGCGCTACCGGGCGGCCGGTCTATCGCTACCGCCTGGTCGCCGAACAGTACAGTTTGCTTAAGCAGTACAGTCAATAACCCGATAGCCGCTGTCCAGCGACGCAAAACGCAGCCGCTGCGGCGATGAGAGAATAATGTCGCGATTTTTGGTAACGAAAATCGCGTCGATATCCTGCCGCTGACGCAGCGCTGCGCAGCCCTTCTCCACGCCGAGGCCGAACAGCAGCGTGGTCCAGATGTCGCCGTCTAAAGAATCCGCGGAAATGACCGTCACGCTGTCGAGTTCGTTGTCCAGCGGATAACCGCTGCGCGGGTCGAGAATATGGTGCCAGCGTTTGCCATCCTGTTCGAAATAGCGCTCGTAGGTCCCGGAGGTGACTACCGATTGCCCGTTGACCGTCAGGGAACCGATCAGCGCCTGCGCGTCGGCAAATGGTTTTTTCAGGCCAATGGCCCATTCGCCGAGGGTATGCACATTGCCGCCGAGGTTGATCAGCGCCTTCTCCACCTGCTGCTGACGGAGAAAATCGCGCACGCGGTCAGCGATATAGCCTTTGGCGATCGCCCCGAGATCCAGCTCCATCCCCGGCTGTTGCAGAAACACGCTGCAGGTTGCCTCATCAAGGATCACCTCCTGTGGGCGGGTCAGCGCCAGTCGGGCTCTGATATCAGCCGCGTCAGGCACGCTGTGCCCGTGAAAACCAATTCGCCACAGCTTCACCAGCGGGCCGATGGCGAGGTTAAAGGCGCTGTCGCGCACCATGCTGGCTGCTTTGGCGCACTGGATCAGCTGAAAGACCGGTCGGCTAACGGTGACCGGATGACGCCCGGCGGCATGGTTGATATCCATCACCTGCGACTCGGCGCGGTTAACGGTAAGCAGGTCTTCGTAGCGCTTGATAAGCTGGAAAACGCGGGAGGCCATCGCCTCATCGTGGGAACAGAGTTTGAGCAGGATGGGCGAGCCCATCAACACGGCGGAGTAGCTATAGACGCGGTTATCGGACATCGGGCTCTCCTTAGAAGGGGCAAGCCGGGCGGCGAAAGCGCCAACCCGGCAGGAGCAAGGTTACAGGTTATCCTCTGGCACGTTTCGCCGCCTGATGGCCCGCGAGGGTACCGAAGATGATGATATCCGCCACCGCGTTACCGCCGATACGGTTGCCGCCGTGGATCCCGCCCACCACTTCACCGGCGGCGTAGGCGCCGCGAATCGGCTGCTGCGCCACATTCAGCACTTCGCCATCGGTATTAATGGTCACGCCGCCCATGGTGTGGTGCACCCCGGGTGCGATGCGAATGGCGTGGAACGGGCCTTCGTTAATCGGCGCGCGCAGCGCGGTGGTCCGGCCAAACTGTTCATCATGCTGTTTTTCCACCGCCCCGTTGTAGCATTCGAGGGTGGCGAGGAAGGCATGGTAATCCATCCCCAGTTTCTCCGCCAGTTCCCGCGGTGAGCTGGCGCTGGTGACGAAGCCTTTGGCGATGTACTCGTCGGCAGCTTTGTTTTTCGCCCGCACATGCTCGTCGAAGACGATGTAAGCATAGTGTTCCGGCAGAGCGATAATCGCCGCCGAGACTTTATCGCGGGTCTCCATCTCGTTGAAGAAGCGGTTCCCCTGCTGGTTAACGAGAATAGCGCCGCCGCCGCGAATCGATTCGGAAATCAGATACGAGGTCTGCTGCTCGACGGTCGGGTGAATCTGAATTTCGCCCATGTCCACGGTGCCGGCGCCGATGCGTTCCAGCAACGCGATACCGCTCCCGGTAGCCCCTTTGTGGTTAGTGGTGACGAAGCCTTCAAGGTCAGGACGATACTTCACGACCATCGCGCTGTTAGCGCTGAAGCCGCCGGTGGCCACTACGATGCTTTTGGTCTGTACTTCAATGACCTCTTTTTCGTCGTTGATCAGACGTACACCGCTAACCTCATCCCCGCGCATCAGGATCTCTTCCACCGAGGTATCCAGCAGGACGTCAATACCGCGTTTGGTGATGTTGCGCACCAGGCCGCTAATCAGATAGCCGCCGACCGCTGACCCGTCGCGCGGACGGTGGGTACGGTCAATGCTCATCCCACCGGTGGTGGTAATGTCGTTGAGCATAATGCCCCGGTCCGCCAGCCACTCAATGGCTTGCGGCGCGTTTTCAACGAAACGGCGCAGCAGCTGCGGGTTGTTTTTGTTGTGGCCGCCCTTCAGGGTTTCCTGATAGAACAACTCCTTACTGTCTTCGATACCTTTCACGCGCTGGAAGCGGGTTTCCGCGGCGTTCATCCCGGCGGAAGCCTTGATGGTGTTCCCGCCGATGGTTGGCATTTTTTCAACGATCAGCACGCTGGCCCCTTCGTCGTGGGCCTGAATGGCTGCCGCCAGACCGGCGCCGCCGCTGCCGACTACCACCACATCATAGCTTTTCGGCGCGGCGTCATTGCCGCCCTCTTCCGCCGCCAGCGCTTTACTCGATTTCAGCATCGCTTTGGCGACCGCTTTTTTCACCGCCTCGCTCTGGCTGGTGGCCCCGGAAATGGCATCGACGTGCGGGGTATTGGCGGTGAGAATACGTTCGCGGATCTCTTCAAAGCTGGTGGTGAATTCCACGGTCTGGACCGGGCTCGCCGCCAGTTCGATATCGGCAATATGGTCATTTTCGAGGCTGACGTTGATCACCAGCTCATTGGCGTCATCGTGGACGGTCTCAACAAACATCCCCGGTTTAAATTTGGCGTCGCCCATGCTCATGTCGCGGATCATCGCTTCCACCAGCGAGAAACGCCATAGCGGTTCCGGAATGTGCAGCGCTTCACGCTGGGTGCTGTCGATAAACAGCTCCAGCTCTTCGCCGGCGGCGATACGTGACGCCCAGTCCGGATAGGCGATGCAGGCGCGGCCCACGGCGATCAGGTCATAACCATGATCGAGGCCCTGCTCGGCATCAGCGGCGTTCACCACCCCGCCGACGCCCATCACCGGCACCTGGGCGAGGGTGTCAGAGCGCATCGCGCAGTATTTCTCGATCAGCGGCGTCGGGTCGCTGGTATCGACGATAGACGGACGCAGGGTGGCACCCACCGAGAAGTGCAGATAGTCGACACCGCGGGCGGCCAGCTTTTCCAGCAGATACATGGTGTCGTCAAAGCGGATCCCCGGGACCTCCATCTCCTCCGGCGAGAAGCGATAGCCGATGATAAAGGCATCGTCAGCATACTGGCGGGCCATTTTGTGGGTAATATCCAGCACCGCCAGTGGGAAACGGGCGCGGTTGTCGCGGCTACCGCCCCACTCGTCATCGCGCTGGTTGGAGTTCGGCGAATAGAACTGCTGAATGAGATAGGTGTTGGCGCCGTGAATTTCGACCCCGTCGAAACCGGCGAGAATGGCGCGACGAACGCCGTCGCCAAACTTGGCGATCATCCCTTCCACTTCTTCTCCGCTCAGCGCCCGCGGCATGGCGGCGCCCTCACGCGGCGCGGCAATAGCGCTCGGCGCCACCGGCTGGCGCCCCCCGATCAGCTGCGGGTCGACCATACGGCCGCCGTGGTAGATCTGCAGAATCGCTTTTGAACCCTCGGCTTTGATCGCCTCAGCGATTTTCGCCAGGCCGGCAATTTTTTCATCATTATCGATGCCGATCGCGCCCGGGAAGGCCAGACCGTAGTCATCAATAAAGCAGCACTCGACAATAATGGTACCGATGCTTCCGGCGCGCGCGCGGTAGTACTCCACCAGCTCGCTGGTGACAGTACCATCGAAATAACCGGTGCAGGTGGTCATTGGCGCCATGAGCAAACGGTTTTTCAGCTCGGTACCATTTGGTAAAGTAAATGGCTGCAAAATACGTTCGTTACTGGTCATAAGTTACGCTCCAGATTTTAAAATATTAAAAGCTCAGAATGAGGTGACGGAATCATTAATGGTTTTGGTTTTTTAATTCCTGTTGTCATGCCAATAATATAACGCGTTTTTTAATTACTAAACCAATTACGTTAGTTATAAAACTATTTAACCCCAGCAATAACATCGCTACCTCTATTGTATTATTAAAATAATAAATAGCATTTACATAATACAAATGCGTGATAACAATTAGGATACTTTTGTTAACATAAACAATGACAAGAAAAACCGCAAAAATACAATAAAATCATAAAGATACTAAAAGTGAATATAATTTCAGCATTTATTGTTCATTTTTCTTTTAACATCTATCGATATTTTCGCCAAAATAACACCTCATCATATAGGGTTATACTGATAATAAAAAAATAGTGAAATCACCGGCTTTTCTTGATCTTGATCAATTGCAACGGCCATTGAAAGCGCAATATATAAATAACCAACAAATTTAATTTAACGCCTCATAAAACGCGTTAAATAAGCGCCCTGTCGATACTCAGAAACGCAAAATAAAAACTAAAGTAACTTTTGTAATTAAAGAAACCACTGAGCAAGACGCTGGCGTAAACGTTATTTTCAACAACTTGCAGATACTCATTATGAAAGAGAAAAAGACAACCATACCGCCTGCCGGTGCAGTCAAGCCAACGACTGCGAATAAAAAACCTCTCCTGATGATGGCGCTGCCGATTATCGTTGCCGTGCTGTTATTGTTCGTCCCGGTCCCCGAAGGCCTGCCGCCGTACGCCTGGCACTACTTCGCTATCTTTGTCGGGGTGATCGTCGGGTTGATTTTTGAACCGCTGCCCGGCGCCGTTATCGGTATCACCGGCGTGGTAGTTATTGCCCTGTGCAGCCAGTGGCTGCTGTTCAGCCCGGATCAGATGGCCGCGCCAGGCTTCAAAATGGCTGGCGCCTCCTTTAAGTGGGCGGTGAGCGGCTTCGGCAACTCCACCGTGTGGCTTATCTTCGGCGCGTTCATGTTCGCCGCCGGCTACGATAAAACGCAGTTCGGCCGCCGCCTGGCGCTGATTCTGGTGAAATATCTTGGCCGTCGCAGCCTGACGCTCGGCTACGCCATCACCTTCGCGGATCTGCTGCTGGCGCCGTTTACGCCATCTAACACCGCACGCAGCGGGGGGACTATCTACCCGATTATCGCTAACCTGCCGCCGCTGTACGGTTCAAAGCCAAACGATCCGAGCGCACGTAAAATCGGTTCCTATCTGATGTGGGTAGCGATCACCGCCGCCTGTATTACCAGCTCGATGTTCCTGTCGGCTTTGGCCCCGAACCTGCTGGCCCTGGCGCTGGTCAAAAGCATTGTTGGCATCAATATCTCCTGGGGCACCTGGTTCATCGCCTTCCTGCCGCTGGGTATCCTGCTGATTCTGGCTATGCCGCTGCTGGCCTACTGGTTCTACCCGCCGGAAGTGAAAGTCAATAACGAAGTGCCACTGTGGGCCGCGCGTGAACTGGAAAAACTGGGCAAACTGTCGCGCAATGAAATTCTGCTGCTGGTATTCGTCTGCTTCGCGCTGATGATGTGGATCTTCGCCGCCGACTGGATCGAACCGGCGCTGGCTGCCCTGCTGGTTATCGTGCTGATGCTGTGGACCGGCGTGCTCTCCTGGAGCGATATCACCAACAACAAAGCGGCATGGAACACCTTTGTCTGGTTCGCCACCCTGGTGGCACTGGCCGACGGCCTCTCCTCCACCGGCTTTATCGCCTGGCTGGGTAAAGAGGGCGGCGCGCTGATGAGCGGCATCTCCCCGGGGATGGCGACCATCGTCCTGCTGCTGGCGTTCTACCTGCTGCACTATCTGTTTGCCAGCACCACCGCGCACACCACCGCGCTGCTACCGGCCATGCTGACCATTGCCTCGACTATCCCGGGAATGAATATGGAAGTGTTTGTCCTGCTGATGGTCACCTCGCTGGGCGTGATGGGGATCATCACCCCGTACGGTACTGGCCCAAGCCCAATCTACTACGGCAGCGGCTACCTGCCGACCAAAGATTACTGGCGCCTCGGCACCATCTTTGGCGCCATCTTCCTGGCCGCCCTGCTGCTGATTGGCTATCCGTGGATGTCCATGATGTTCTGATTCATAACCGCCGGGACTACCCCGGCGGTTTTTATCTTTATGGAGTAAGTGACTATGTCGACTAAACCGTTTGTTTATCAGGATCCGTTTCCGCTGGCGCACGACGATACGGAATACTATCTGCTCAGCAAAGAGCACGTCTCCGTCGCCGAATTTGACGGCCAGCAGGTCCTGAAAGTAGAGCCGCAGGCGCTGACCCTGCTCGCTCAGCAGGCCTTCCACGACGCCGCCTTTATGCTGCGCGTCTCCCATCAGCAACAGGTCGCCTCGATTTTGCTCGACCCGGAAGCCAGCGATAACGATAAATATGTCGCCCTGCAGTTCCTGCGCAACTCGGAAATTGCCGCCAAGGGCGTGCTGCCGACCTGCCAGGATACCGGCACCGCGATTATCATGGGGAAAAAAGGCCAGCGCGTCTGGACCGGCGGCGGCGATGAAGCCGCCCTGGCGCAGGGGGTGTACAACACCTATACCGAAGATAACCTGCGCTACTCACAGAACGCGCCGCTGGATATGTATAAAGAGGTTAACACCGGCACCAACCTGCCGGCGCAGATCGATCTCTACAGCGTCGACGGTGAAGAATATAAGTTCCTGTGCATGGCGAAAGGCGGCGGTTCCGCCAACAAAACCTATCTGTACCAGGAGACCAAGGCCCTGATCACCCCGGCGAAGCTGAAAAACTACCTCGTTGAGAAGATGCGCACTCTCGGCACCGCCGCCTGCCCGCCGTACCACATCGCGTTTGTGATCGGCGGCACCTCAGCGGAAGCGACGCTGAAGACCGTCAAACTGGCCTCGACCCGCTATTACGACGGTCTGCCGACCGAAGGCAACGAACACGGTCAGGCGTTCCGCGACGTGCAGCTGGAGCAGGAGCTGCTGCAGGAAGCGCAGAACCTCGGCCTCGGCGCGCAGTTTGGCGGGAAATACTTCGCCCACGATATCCGGGTGATCCGTCTGCCGCGCCACGGCGCCTCCTGCCCGATCGGCATGGGCGTCTCCTGCTCCGCCGACCGCAATATCAAAGCCAAAATTAACCGCGACGGTATCTGGATCGAGAAGCTGGAGAGCAATCCGGGAAAATATATTCCTGAACATCTGCGTCAGGCCGGCGAAGGCGAGGTGGTAAGCATCAACCTGAATCAGCCGATGAGCGAGATCCTGGCGCAGCTGTCGGCACATCCGGTCTCCACCCGCCTGAGCCTTAACGGCACTATTATCGTGGCCCGCGACATCGCCCACGCCAAGCTGAAGGAGCTTATCGACAACGGCGAGGCGCTGCCGCAGTACGTCAAAGATCACCCGATCTACTACGCGGGCCCGGCTAAAACGCCAGCCGGTTACGCTTCCGGCTCCCTCGGCCCAACCACTGCCGGCCGCATGGACTCTTACGTTGATCTGCTGCAGTCCCACGGCGCGAGCATGGTGATGCTGGCGAAAGGCAACCGCAGCCAGCAGGTGACCGATGCCTGCCATAAACACGGCGGCTTCTACCTTGGAAGCATCGGCGGCCCGGCGGCAGTGCTCGCCCAGCAGAGTATCAAGAGCCTCGAGTGCGTGGCCTATCCGGAACTGGGGATGGAAGCTATCTGGAAAATCGAAGTGGAAGATTTTCCGGCGTTTATCCTCGTCGATGATAAAGGCAACGACTTCTTCCAGCAGATCCAGAATAAGCAGTGCGCGGGCTGTAAACAGCACGGCTAACGCTATCCTCTGACGCTGATATCAGGCCGTCGCCGTTTGGGCGACGGCTTTTTTATGTCCGCGTTTCCCCAGCTTGAATTCACTTCGCACCAGGCTATGCTCAACTACAAGCCCTCCGTTTTTTGCTGAAAAATAACAATAATTCTTATCTCAGGTGCCTCAATGAACAGGATGAGCATCGTTATCCTCTGGGCGCTGGCGCTGCTGGTGCTCCAGCCGGCGCTGGCCGCCGAACCGCGACAGCAGCCAACCGCGCGCGAGCAGGCACGCACGGTCACGATTTTCCACCAACCTGTCGTCATGTTGCAGGCCACCTTTGGCCAGACCACGCCCGAAGAGCGCGTTTTGCGCACCCGTAGCGCCCTGCGCGCCTTCACCGAAGATGATATTCGCCAGCCGCTGCGGGTCGTGCCGGTTATCCGCTATGGTCAGCCAGGCAGACTGTTGCTGATGAACGGCAAACCGGTGCTGCTGCTGAGCCAGGCGGATCTCGACGAGGGCGATGATTTAACCCTCGACCAGGCAGCCCAGCGGGTGCTGGCGCGTATGGAAGCCCAGCGCACCAGCCTCCAGGAGCAGTTCAACAACCGCTATCTGTTCATCTCCGCCGGTAAAGCCCTGGCCGGGGCGCTGCTGCTGGCGCTGTTTTACTACGGCGCCTTCCGCGCCTGGCGGCGGGTGCGACGTTTTTTCCTGCTGCGGATCCTCGAAAAACGTAGCGCCATACCGCAGCACTGGCGGCGCTATCTCGGCAATATTGAAGTTCGACTCTATGCTGTGCTGGTCATCCTTCTCGGCATGCTGGCCTGTTATCTCTGGCTGAGCTGGGCCTTCAGCCTGTTTCCCTGGACGCGGGTGTGGAGCGAATCGCTGGGCGACTGGTCGCTGGGGGTGATCCGCCACCTCTCTCTGTCGATTGTCGCCTCCCTGCCGGGGCTGATGATCGTGGTGCTTATTTTCCTTCTCACCTGGCTTATCATTCGCCTGGTGAAGGTGGTTCTCGACCAGGTCGCCGCCGGCCGCATTCAGATTCCCGGCATTCATCCGGAGACCGTTAGCGCCACCCGTCGGCTTATCTCGGTGGTCATCTGGTTGTTTGCCCTCTCCGCCGCCTACCCGTTCCTTCCCGGCGCCAACTCTCTCGCCTTCAAAGGCATTAGCCTGTTCTTCGGCCTGATGCTCACCCTCGGGTCAACCGGAGTGATGACCCATGCGATGAGCGGCCTGGTGCTGATCTACTCTCGGGCGCTGCGCAAAGGCGACTGGATCCGCCTCGCCGATAATGAGGGTCAGGTCAGCGAGATTGGCGTGCTGGCGACCAAAATTCTCACCCGCGAAAATTACATCGTTACCGTCCCGAACGCGGTGGTGGTGAGCGGGAAAATTATTAATCTCAGCGCCGAAAGCGCCGACGGTGGAGTCAACCTCACCACCAGCGTCACCATCGGCTACGATACGCCGTGGCGTCAGGTCCATGCGCTGCTGGAGCTGGCGGCGAGACGCACCCCGGGGATCGATCAGCAAATTGCGCCGGTGGTGCGTAAGCTGGGATTGCTTGACTGGTACACCTCGTATGAGCTGCAGGTGCGCTTACTCCCCACAACCAAGCTGCCGGATGGCCGCAACGCATTGCATAGCAGCATTATTGATGTGTTTAACGAATTCGGCGTGCAGATTATGTCGCCGAACTTTGTGATGCAGCCAAAGGCGGCGGTAGTGGTGCCGCAGGAAGCCTGGTACGCCGCCCCGGCCGTCGCGCCGCAGGAGCCGGAGAAATAAAGGTTAACGTAGCGGCATTTCTGCCGGGTGGCGGCTGCGCCTTACCCGGCCAGGGGTTCGTGCGGCCTGTCACTCATTTACCCACTTGCGCGACTGAAACTGCCGGTGCTGGCGGCCTCAAAATCGCTGAGACGTTCCCGGAAGGCCGGGGCAGCCCGCATGGATGCGGGCTGAGGGCCGTGTTTTGCAGGGACGCTGCCTCGGCCCGACCCGCAGCCTGCAGGGATAAGTCGAAGGTACCGCGCAGCGGCGATTTTGCTGGCGGAGCCCGGGGGTACAGGGGGCGGCGGCGATCTTTGCTTCCCAGGCCCGGCAAGCGCTGCGCCGGAGGGCAATCTATCGGCGCCATACCCGCCATTTCGCCGGGTGGCGGCTACGCCTTACCCGGCCAGGGGGTTCGTGCGGCCTGTCACTCATTTACCCACTTGCGCGACTGAAACTGCCGGTGCTGGCGGCCTCAAAATCGCTGAGACGTTCCCGGAAGGCCGGGGCAGCCCGCATGGATGCGGGCTGAGGGCCGTGTTTTGCAGGGACGCTGCCTCGGCCCGACCCGCAGCCTGCAGGGATAAGTCGAAGGGACCGCGCAGCGGCGATTTTGCTGGCCGGAGCCCGGGGGTACAGGGGGCGGCGGCGACTGGCCGCCCCCTGTGCGCTCCCTGCGCCATAAGAGACAGAACGCAGAAGATCAACCGGGAGCGCAATCTGCCCGGAATTAACATAGAAGTTGTAGCCCTGCCAAACGTTGCGGTCCTGCCAAACATAGTGCGAACAGGGACATTTCCGGTTGTGCCGCCATTTTGCCGGGTGGCGGCTGCGCCTTACCCGGCCTACGGGGTCTACAGGCGATCTTCGCTTCCCAGGCCCGGCAAGCGCTGCGCCGGAGGGCAATCTATCGGCGCCATACCCGCCATTTCGCCGGGTGGCGGCTACGCCTTACCCGGCCTACGGGGTCTACAGGCAATCTTCGCTTCCCAGGCCCGGCAAGCGCTGCGCCGCCGGGCAATCTATCGGCGCGTACCCGCCATTTCGCCGGGTGGCGGCTGCGCCTTACCCGGCCTACAACGACTGCCGGGCAATCCGACTCGGACGACGACTCAACCCTGCGCGACGTCGATGTCGTCAAACACCTGCTGCGCCAGATGCATCGTGGCATTGGCCGCTGGCAGCCCGCAGTACAGCGCAGAGTGCATGATCAGCTCTTTCAGCTCATCGCGGGTCACCCCGTTGTTAAACGACGCGCGCAGATGCATCTTCAGCTCCGCCTCGCGATTGAGAGCGATCAGCATGGCAATAGTGATCATGCTGCGGGTATGGTGATCGAGCTCCGGACGCGTCCAGGTCTCGCCCCAGGCATAGCGGGTAATAAAGTCCTGAAACTCATCATTCAACGGCGTCAGATGCTGCAGCGTACGGTCGACGTGGGCGTCGCCCAATACTTTGCGCCGTACCGCCATCCCGTCCTGATAGCGCTGTTTATCATCCATGGCGTTCCCCCTGGAAAAAGCTCAGCAGCGCCGAAGTAAAGCTTTTCGGCGCCTCAATGTTAGACAGATGCGATGCCGCCAGAACAACCACCTCGGAGGCGGGGATCTGCTGCTGCAGGAAATGAGCGTCACCGACCGTGGTGACAGGGTCACTTTCCCCGGCGATGATTAGCGTCGGCAGCGGGATCTGCCCCACTTCGCCCCGCAGGTCGGCGGCGGCCAGCGCCTCACAGCAGGCGGCATAGCCTTCAGCATCGGTATGGGTCAGCTGGTGACAAAGCGCCTCGACCACCTCCGGCGCCTTCTGGCGAAACGCGTGGGTAAACCAGCGGTCTGCCGCTCCGGCGGCCACCACCGCCATCCCCTCCTGACGTACGGCCCGCGCCCGCGACAGCCAGCTGGCCTGATCGCCAATGCGCGCCGCGGTGTTGGCGACCGCCAGACCATGAAAACGCTCCGGCGCAAAGCGTCCCAGCCACAGGCCGGTCAGACCGCCCATCGAGATCCCGCAGAACCAGGCGCGGTCGATATTCAGGTGATCGAGCAGCGCAATCACATCCTCCCCCAACTGGGCGAGGGTCACTTTGCCATTTTTTGTCGTTTTACCGTGGCCGTGCGTGTCGTAGCGCAGCACCCGGAAATGGGCGGTTAACGCCTCGATCTGCGGCTGCCACATCGCCCGGGTGGTGCCCAGCGAATTGGAGAGGACGATAACCGGCGCGCCATCCGGCCCGTCGAGTTGATAATCAAGATTCATCACGTTGCTCCTGATAACGCGCCAGCACCTGGCGCACAAAGCGTTCGGCGCTGCCGGTCGCCGTTGCCGGGTCCAGCAGCGTGGTTAAGCGTTCACGAGAGAGATACTGACTGACCTGTGGGTCAGCCGCGAGCAGATCGACCAGTGGGTAGTGACGGTCCAGCGCCTGGCGGCACAGCGCTTCGATGTGATGATGCGCCTCGGCTTTGCCAATGAATTCCGCCAGCGCCAGAGTCACCGCCTCAGCCATAATCAGCCCGTGGGTGATATCGAGATCGGCGCGCATTTTCTGCGGGAAAACCTGCATGTCGCGCACCAGCGCCTCGCTTTGCGCCAACGCCCCGCCCACCAGGGTAATTAGCTCCGGCAGGGTCTCCCACTCCGCCTGCCAGCCGCCCAGCGCCCGCTCATGCTGCTGGAGTTGGCTGGCGTAGAGCGTCGCCATCAGCCCCGGCGTACGCTGGGCGGCGGTCAGGATCGCCGCGCAGGCCACCGGATTGCGCTTATGCGGCATCGTCGACGAACCGCCGCGACCTTCCGCCACCGGCTCGCCCACCTCAGCCACTTCGGTCTGCATCAGCAGGGAAAAGTCGTTAGCGAATTTCCCCAGCGTGCCGCAGACGCCGGCGAACCAGGCGCCCGCCTCCAGCAGCCGATCGCGCTGGCTGTGCCACGGAGTATCCGGCAGCGACAGCCCGAGGATCTGCGCCAGCGCCAGGCCAACCGCCGGCCCTTTCTCTTTTAGCGCGTCCAGAGTGCCCGCGGCGCCGCCAAACTGCAGCGCCAGCAGCCGCGGACGCATCTCGCGCAGCCGCTGCTGCCAGCGCAGGAGCGCGTCGAGGGTGCCCGCCAGCTTCAGGCCAAAGGTCACCGGCAGCGCGTGCTGCATCCAGGTCCGGCCCGGCATCACGGTATCGCGATAACGATCCGCCTGGAGAGCCAGGGCCGCCAACAGCTGCTCAAGCAGAGTCTCAGCGGCATCCAGCGCCCCGCGCAGCTGGAGCACCAGTCCGGTGTCGATGGCGTCCTGGCTGGTAGCGCCCCAGTGAACGTAGCGCGCAGCCTCAGGATCTTGCGCTTTTACCTGCGCCGTCAGCTGTTTCACCAGCGGGATGGCCAGATTACCGGCTCCCACCGCCGCCTCGCCCAGCGCGGCAAAATCGATGGCCTCGTGGCGGCAGGCCGCCACAATTGGCCCGACCGCTTCCGGCGGCACCATCCCGCAGGCGGCCTGCGCTTGCGCCAGCGCCGCTTCAAAATCCAGCATGCCCTGCACCCGCTGCGCGTCGCTGAACCAGTCGGTTAGCGGACTGCTGCGCAGCATCGGGGTCAACAAACTCATTCTGGCTCCTTAAACACGTTCAATAATCAGGGCGATCCCCTGTCCGACGCCGATGCACATGGTGCACAGGGCGTAACGACCGCCGGTCCGTTTCAGCTGATAAGCCGCGGTCATCGCCAGCCGGCCGCCGGAGGCGCCGAGCGGGTGGCCCAGCGCAATCGCCCCGCCGTTAGGGTTCACGTGGGCGGCATCGTCCGGTAAGCCTAAATCGCGGGTCACCGCCAGCGCCTGCGCGGCGAAGGCTTCATTCAGCTCAATGACATCCATCTGGCCTAATGTCAGGCCGGTCTGCGCCAGCACCTTGCGCACCGCCGGCGCCGGGCCAAACCCCATGATCCGCGGCGCAACGCCCGCCGTCGCCACGCCGACCACCCGGGCCAGCGGCTGAAGATCGTTAGCCGACAGCGCCGTCTCGCTGGCCATCAACAGCGCGCAGGCGCCGTCGTTAACCCCGGAGGCGTTACCGGCGGTAACGCTGCCGTCGGCGCGCACCACGCCGCGCAGTTTAGCCAGCGCCTCCAGCGAGGTGCTGCGCGGGTGCTCATCGCGGCTAAACAGCAGCGGCTCGCCTTTGCGCTGCGGCACCTGGACGGCGATCAGCTCATCGGCGAAACGCCCCGCCTCTTGCGCCGCGGCGGTACGCAACTGACTGCGTAAGGCGAACGCGTCCTGATCGGCACGGGAGATGGCAAACTCATCGGCGACGTTTTCCGCCGTCTCCGGCATGGAATGCACGCCGTACAGGGCTTTCATCTGCGGGTTAATAAAGCGCCAGCCGATGGTGGTATCCTCCATCTGCATGCTGCGGCTAAAGGCGCTCTCCGCTTTCCCCATCACAAACGGCGCGCGGGACATGCTCTCCACCCCGCCGGCGATCATCAGCTGCGTCTCCCCGCTTTTAATCGCCCGCGCCGCGACGCCGATCGCGTCAAGGCTGGAACCGCACAGGCGGTTGATGGTGCTCCCGGGCACGCTCTCCGGCAGGCCGGCCAGCAGCAGCGCCATCCGCGCCACGTTGCGGTTGTCTTCCCCGGCCTGGTTGGCGCAGCCAAAGATCACATCGTCAATGCGCGAGGGATCCAGTCCCGGGTTCCGCGCCAGCAGCGCTTTCAGCGGCAGCGCCGCCAGGTCGTCAGCGCGCATCGTCGCCAGGGCACCGCCGAAACGGCCAAAGGGTGTACGCACCGCATCACAGATAAATGCCTGATTCATCATAGGTTCCTTACGCGCTTTCCGCCAGTTGTTGAAAGGTCAGCGCCACCGGAGTGATGCGCTGCAGCTCTTCAAAAGAGAGGCCGTTAAAGATTTCCCGCACCACCGGGCCGCGGTCGGTGATGTCGATCACCGCCAGGTCGGTATAGATCCGGCTGACGCAGCCGACGCCGGTCAGCGGGTAGCTGCACTGCGCCACCAGCTTGCACTCGCCGTCACGGGTCAGGTGGTCCATCATCACAAATACCTGGCGGGCGCCGATGGCCAGATCCATCGCCCCGCCAACGGCCGGGATCGCATCCGGCGCACCGGTGCTCCAGTTGGCGAGGTCGCCGCTGGCGGAAACCTGATAGGCCCCCAGCACGCAGATATCGAGATGGCCGCCGCGCATCATGGCGAAGGAGTCGCCGTGGTGGAAATAGCAGCCCCCCTGCAGGAGGGTGACATACTCTTTACCGGCATTGATCAGCTCGGGATCTTCTTCCCCGGGCTGCGGTTTCGGCCCCATCCCCAGCAGGCCGTTTTCGCTGTGCAGGAACACCTCTTTGTCAGCGGGCAGGTAATTGGCAATCCGGGTCGGCAGGCCGATGCCGAGGTTGACGTAAGCACCTTCGGGAATATCGCGGGCCACGCGCTGGGCCATTTCGTCACGGGTCAGTTTTTGCATGTCGGGCTCCTCAGGCGCGTTGTGCGGCAGTCAGGTTTTCCAGCGAGAAGACGCGCTGGACGAAAATGCCGGGGGTGATGATGTTTTCCGGATCGAGGTCGCCCAGCGCCACCAGCTGCGAGACCTCTACGATGGTGGTTTTCGCCGCTGTCGCCATGATCGGGCCAAAGTTGCGCGCCGCCTTGCGATAGACCAGGTTGCCCCAGCGGTCGCCCTGGTGGGCTTTAATCAGCGCGAAATCGGCTTTGATCGGGTACTCCAGCACGTAGTGGCGACCGTCGATTTCCCGTGTCTCCTTGCCTTCCGCCAGCGGCGTGCCGTAGCCGGTGGGGGTAAACACCGCCCCCAGCCCGGCGCCGGCCGCCTGGATCCGCGCCGCGAGGTTGCCCTGCGGCACCAGCTCCAGCTCCACTTTGCCGCGACGGTAGAGATCATCGAAAATCTGCGAATCCACCTGGCGCGGAAAGGAGCAGATCATTTTGCGCACCCGGCCCGCCTTGAGCAGCGCGGCGAGACCCACTTCCCCGTTGCCGGCGTTGTTATTTATGATGGTCAGGTCGCGAGCGCCCTGGTCAATCAGGGCGTCAATCAGAAAGGTCGGCTGGCCGGCGGGGCCAAAGCCGCCGATCATAATAGTCGCCCCATCGTGGATCCCGGCGATGGCCTCGCTCAGCGTCGATACGCTTTTATCAATCATCAGGTCGCTCCAGTGATGTGCGGTAATCGCACTTTTATTCGTTGTTCGCACAAAATGTGACCCGCTTAACGATGTCGGTCAAGGGCGATAATCGAAATATGGTGCGATAATCGAACATCGGTTATCTTTAGCGAAAGAATGTGATCGATGGCAAATATGGGGAACAGAAATGGACAAGCATCCAGACGATTTACTGACCGGCGACGGCGATCCGTTTAAAGGCGATCCTAACTTTATGGCCTCCCTGGCGCGGGGTCTGGAGGTGATTCAGGCGTTCACGCCGCAGCGGCCCCTGCTGTCTATCTCACAGATCAGTCAGAAGACCGGCATCCCGCGCGCCGCGGTGCGCCGCTGCCTGTATACCCTGAGCAAGCTGGGGTTCGTGTATGCCGAAGACGGTAAGAATTTCCAGCTGCGGCCGCGGATCCTGGCCCTCGGTCACGCCTGGCTGGCCTCGACGCCGCTGGCGCGTTCGGCGCAGCCGGTGCTGCGGCATCTGAGCGAAATGCTCAATGAGTCCTGCTCCATCGCCACCCTCGACGGCGACGATATCCTGTATATCGCCCGCGCCTCCAGCTCGCGGATTATGACCATCGACCTGGATATCGGCAGTCGCCTTCCGGCGTGGGCGACCTCGATGGGCCGGGTGCTGCTGAGCCATCAGCCGGAGGAGAAGCTCAACGATATGCTGGGCCGGGTGACCATGATCCGCTATACCCCACAGACGGTGGATTCGGTGGCGAAGCTGCGCGCCGAACTGAAACGGGTGCGTCAGCAGGGGTATGCCCTCAACGATCAGGAGCTGGAGATGGGGCTGCGCTCCCTCGCGGTCCCGCTGTTTAACGCTCAGGGGCAGGTTCAGGCGGCGCTCAACGTCGGGGTGCATGCGGGCCAGATGACGGCCCGCGAGATGATCGAGCGCGTGCTGCCGGAGCTGCAAAAAGCCGCCCGCGAGCTGACGCTGCTTCTGCGCTAACGACTGCGCTTGGCGTGCTGCTCCCAGGTCTCCTGCTTCGCCTGCGCCGATTTACGCAGCGCGACATAGCAGGCGCCGCTGCCGCCATGATGCGGAAGCGCGGCGCAGAAGGCCTGCACCTCCGGCAGCTCTTCCAGCCAGCGCGCCAGATAGCTGCGGATAATATTGGCGTGGGACTGGTCGTCGCGGCCTTTGCCGTGAACGATCAGCACATTGCGTAACCCCTCTTTCTGCGCCTGTACCATAAAGGCGAAGAGCATCTGCCGGCACTGTTCCACCGGCTGGCGCAGCAGGGAGAGGCTCGCCTGCTGGCTGTATTTCCCCCGCCGCAGCTTATCCAGCACGCCGCTCTGCAGCCCTTCTCGCTTAAACTCCAGCGGCGTGGCGAGCGGCACGATATCGAGATAGCCGGTGGTGAGAAAATTATCCAGCTGCAGGGTATCGACGCGTTGCGGGGCCCGGCTGTTACGCCCGGGATGCCAGTGCACGTCATTATTACGTTTCAGAGGCTGGACATCTTCCATGGCGTCAAGAAACAGGGATTTGTCATCAAGGTTCATGGGCTCTCCTCCAGCGGCTGTCGCCAGCTACTATAGCCGCCTCGCGCTCCCCTCTCAACGCGTTTAGCCGCGTTCGCTGGCAAAGTGAGCGCGACGGACGATTAAGGAAACAATTGTCGGCTCTGGCGGCGGAACAGGGTGATTAACGACGCCGTGAGCGGCGTCTGTCGGGTATCGCGCCGCTGGATCAGATAATAGGTGGCGGTGGGTAACACTTCACGGATGGGGATCATCACCAGTTTGTCGGCCATCAGCGGGTCGTTGCCCAGCTCCACCGGCAGGATGCTGAGAAAATCACTTTTCACCACCAGGCTGATGCAGGATGAGAACGTTTCGCAGACGATCCCCACCTTTGGCTCCCGTCCCAGCTGTTCGAAGCATTCCTGCAGCTGCTTGAAGTAGCTGCCGCGCGGCGTCGGCATGGTCCAGTGGTGATCCATCAATTCCCCCAGCGAGGTGGCCTGCGCCGCCGGATGGCCCGCGCGGGCGAACACCGCGAACGGTTTCTCAAACAGTTTCTCAAAGCTGAACTCATGGTCGTACGGCCCGGGGTAATAGGTATTAATGGTGAAATCCAGCTCCCCCTGGCGCAGCTCATTAATCATCGCCAGCAGCTGACCCTCCATGATCCGCACCTTCACCTGCGGATGCTGCTGGTGAAAGCGGCAGATCACCGACGGCATCAGCGACCGGGCGACGCTGGCGCCAAGGCCAATATTAATTTGCCCGGCCTGTTCCCCCTGGCGCTGCAGCAGTTCATCCTGCGCCGCCCGCAGCTCCTCAAGGATCAGGCTCGCATGTTGATAAAAACTTTCGCCATTGTCGGTTAACGCCACCCCCTGGCTGCGGCGGACGAACAGCTGGGCGGAAAGCCCCTCCTCCAGCTCTTTAATCGCTTTGGTCAGCGCCGGCTGCGAGACCGCCAGCGCCCGGCTGGCGCCACGGATACTGCCTTCCCGGGCTACTTCGACGAAGGCGCGAATTTGATGAAATTTAATCTGAAATGCCATGCTTTTAGTGATAACCGTTGCTTATCAGACAGAAGAAAATGACATCTACTGTAATCCATCAGGCTGTGGCAGGTTAAGGGTGTTAAGGCCTGTAGCGCGTCAGTGATAAACAAAAGCTATCACATCGTGAACGCCGTCACATTTTTTACTTATGACAGGATAAGCTATGCCGCAACTTGATGAATACCTCCGCCAACTGGCGCCCTCCATGACCCAATGGCGCCGTGATTTTCACCTGCACGCTGAATCCGGCTGGCTGGAGTTTCGCACCGCCAGTATGGTCGCGGATATTCTTGACGGGCTAGGCTATCAGCTGGCGCTAGGCCGCGACGTCATCGATGCCGACAGCCGGATGGGGCTGCCGGACGAGGAGACCCTGGCCCAGGCTTTCGAACGCGCCCGCGAACAGGGCGCGCCGGAGCGCTGGCTGCCAGCGTTTGAAGGCGGTTTCGCCGGCGTGGTGGCCACGCTCGACACCGGGCGGCCCGGACCAACCCTGGCCTTTCGCGTCGATATGGATGCCCTCGATCTCAACGAACAGCATGACGACAGCCACCGCCCCCATCGCGATCATTTCGCCTCCTGCAACGCCGGCATGATGCACGCCTGCGGCCATGACGGCCATACCGCCATCGGGCTGGGGCTGGCGCATGTGCTCAAACAGTATGCCGCCCAGCTCAATGGCGTCATTAAACTGATTTTTCAGCCTGCTGAAGAGGGTACCCGCGGCGCCCGCGCGATGGTGGCCGCCGGCGTGGTTGATGACGTGGATTATTTCACGGCGATCCATATCGGGACCGGCGTGCCGGCAGGTACCGTCGTCTGCGGTGGAGACAACTTTATGGCCACCACCAAATTCGACGTGCAGTTCAGCGGCGTGGCCGCCCACGCCGGCGGCAAGCCCGAGGACGGGCGCAACGCGCTGCTGGCCGCCGCCCAGGCCGCCCTTGGCCTGCACGCCATCCCGCCGCACAGCGCCGGCGCCTCGCGGGTCAACGTCGGGGTGATGCAGGCCGGTACCGGGCGCAACGTGGTGCCCTCTTCCGCGCTGTTAAAAGTGGAAACCCGCGGCGAAAGCGAAGCCATTAATCAGTACGTGTTCGAGCGGGCGCAGCACGTCGTCGCCGGGGCTGCGGCGATGTACGAAGCCCGCTACGAACTGCGCATGATGGGCGCGGCGACCGCCAGCGCACCGTCGCCGGCGTGGGTGGACTATCTGCGCGAACAGGCCGCCCGGGTGCCCGGCGTGCAACAGGCGGTGGATCGCATCGCCGCCCCGGCGGGCTCGGAAGACGCCACCCTGATGATGGCCCGGGTCCAGGCGCGCGGCGGCCTCGCCTCGTACATGATTTTCGGCACTGAACTCAGCGCCGGTCACCACAACGAAAAGTTTGACTTCGACGAGAGCGTGATGGCGGTAGCGGTCGAAACCCTGGCGCGCGTCGCGCTTAACTTTCCCTGGCAGCGGGGGGTGTAATGGAAGCCATTTTTCAGTTTGTGGACGAGGTGGTTGAGGCACAACGCGACACTTACTGCGCCATCGCCGACGACATCTGGGACCACCCGGAGACCCGCTTTGAGGAGTTCTGGTCAGCCCAACGGCTGGCCGACGCCCTGGAGGCGGAAGGTTTTCAGCTCACCCGCGATGCTGGCGGGATCCCGAATGCCTTTATCGCCAGCGTCGGTGAGGGCCAACCGGTCATTGCCCTGCTCGGCGAATTTGACGCCCTGGCGGGACTCAGCCAGCAGGCCCACAGCGCGGAACCGACGCCCTTGACACCGGGAGCCAACGGCCACGGCTGTGGGCACAATCTGCTCGGCACCGCGGCATTCGCCGCGGCGGTCGCCGCCAAAGGCTGGCTGCAGCAGCACGGCGACAGCGGCACTCTGCGCTTCTACGGTTGTCCCGGCGAGGAAGGCGGTTCGGGAAAAACCTTTATGGTGCGCGAAGGGTTGTTTGATGATGTCGATGCGGCGCTGACCTGGCATCCGGAAGCCTGGGCCGGGATGTTCAGCACCCGCACCCTCGCCAACATTCAGGCGGCATGGCGATTTACCGGCACCGCGGCCCACGCCGTTAATTCGCCGCACCTGGGCCGGAGCGCGCTGGATGCCGTCACCCTGATGACCACCGGCAGCAATTTCCTCAATGAACATATCATCGAGAAGGCGCGGGTCCATTACGCCATTACCGATACCGGCGGCGTCTCGCCCAACGTGGTGCAGGCGCAGGCGGAAGTGCTGTATTTGATCCGCGCGCCGGAGATGGCCGACGCTGAGCAAATCTTCGCCCGCATAGAGAAGATTGCCCAGGGGGCCGCGCTGATGACCGAGACCCAGGTCAGCTGCCGCTTTGAAAAAGCCTGCTCCAGCTATCTGCCCAACCGCACGCTTGAGGCGGCGATGTATCAGGCGGTCTGTCATTACGGTACCCCCGCCTGGAGCGACGAGGAACGCGCTTTTGCCGCGGCGATCCGCGCCACTCTCAGCGCCAACGATATTAACAACAGCCTGAACAATATTGCCGGCACCAGTGGCGAGGAAGGCAAAACGTTCGCTCGTCGTCACCGCGACACCTTGCTGATTGATGAGGTGGCGCCCTGGGCGGCCACGGATAACGTCCTCGCCGGATCCACCGACGTCGGCGATGTTAGCTGGAAAGCGCCGGTGGCCCAGTGCTTCAGCCCGTGCTTCGCGGTGGGTACCCCGCTGCACAGCTGGCAGCTGGTGAGCCAGGGCAGAACCTCCATTGCCCATAAAGGGATGTTGCTGGCGGGGAAAGTCCTCGCGGCGACCGCCATCCGTTTATTCAGCGACAGCGCCCTGCTGGAGGCCAGCCAGCAAGAGCTCAGGCAGGTACTGGCCGAACGCCCCTATCGTTGCCCGATCCCGGCGGAGGTGAGTCCGTCCGTTTTACGATAACCACTTAGAGGCTACTCCTGGCCAACGCTGACCGGATAGCGGCACGCACCGCCCATAATAACCGCCGGCAGTACGGGAGCAGGCCTGCCCAACACAACAACGACAACAGAGGAATGCCCATGAGTATGTCATCCATACCGTCATCTTCCCCCGGCGGAAAGCGCTATGGCTGGGTAGAGAAGATCGGTAACAAGGTCCCGCACCCGTTTTTGCTGTTTATCTATCTCATCGCCGTGCTGATCGCTGCCACGGCAATCCTCTCCGCCCTCAACGTTGGGGTACAAAACCCAACTGACGGTTCGCGGGTGGTGGTCAAAAACCTGCTCAGCGTGGAAGGATTGCACTGGTTTTTGCCGAACGTGATTAAAAACTTCAGCGGTTTCGCGCCGCTGGGGGCGATCCTCGCCCTGGTGCTGGGCGCCGGCTTTGCCGAGCGGGTGGGCCTGTTACCGGCGTTGATGGTCAAGATGGCCTCGCACGTCAGCGCCCGCTATGCCAGCTATATGGTGCTGTTTATCGCCTTTTTCAGCCATATCTCTTCCGATGCGGCGCTGGTGATTATGCCGCCGCTGGGAGCGCTGATGTTTCTTGCCGTCGGTCGGCATCCTGTCGCTGGTCTGCTGGCGGCGATAGCCGGCGTGGGCTGCGGCTTTACCGCCAATCTACTGATTGTCACCACCGACGTGCTGCTCTCCGGGATCAGCACCGAGGCGGCAAAGTCCATCGATGCCTCTTTGCACGTCAGTGTGATCGACAACTGGTACTTTATGGCGACCTCGGTGATCGTTCTGACGCTCGTCGGCGGACTGATCACCGATAAGCTGGTCGAGCCGCGGCTGGGCCAGTGGCAAGGCAGTCGTGATGAAAAGCTGCAGACGCTGACGCCCGGGGAGCGGTTCGGCCTGCGCATCGCCGGCGTGGCGACGCTGGTATTCGTGGCGGTCATCGCCCTGATGGTGGTCCCCGAAAACGGTATTCTTCGCGATCCGGTTCAGCATACGGTCATGCCCTCGCCGTTTATCAAAGGCATCGTGCCGCTAATTATCTTTTTCTTCTTTGTCGTGTCGCTGGCATACGGCATCGCCACCGGCAAAATTCGCCGCCAGGCCGACCTGCCGCAGTTGATGATTGAGCCGATGAAAGAGATGGCCGGGTTTATCGTGATGGTCTTCCCGCTGGCGCAGTTCGTGGCGATGTTCAACTGGAGCAACATGGGCAAGTTTATGGCCGTCGGTCTGACGGACCTGCTGGAGAGTTCAGGCATGAACGGTGTTCCGGCGTTTGTCGGCCTTGCGCTGCTGTCGGCTTTTCTGTGTATGTTTATCGCCAGCGGCTCGGCCATCTGGTCGATTCTGGCGCCGATCTTCGTGCCAATGTTTATGCTGTTGGGCTTTCACCCGGCGTTTGCGCAGATCCTGTTTCGTATCGCTGATTCATCGGTGCTGCCGCTGGCGCCGGTGTCACCGTTTGTGCCGTTGTTTCTCGGCTTTCTACAGCGCTACCGGCCGGATGCCCGCCTCGGCACCTACTATTCGCTGGTGCTCCCTTACCCGCTGATTTTTCTCGCCGTCTGGCTGCTGTTGCTGGTGGGCTGGTATCTGGTGGGACTGCCGATCGGCCCTGGCATCTATCCGCGGCTGTCTTAACCCACCGATGCGCCAGGGACGGCCGCCTTAGCTTAACGCGATATCTTCACTTTGAACTTACGGGTCGCTTCCCCGGCTCCGGCGAATATGCCGAAAAGCGCGCGATACCCTCGCTCAAGCAACAGCGACATACCATGAATAACCAGACCGCTGAAGATCAGTACGATTACGCCAGTCAGTATATATTGCATAGCTCCACCTCTGAGTTATTAACCGCGCCGCGCCGACGCGGTAGCACTTTCCCGAGCGCGCACAGCGGCGCGGAGGACCGACGTCGTCAGCTTAAAAGTAGCAAAAACCCTGTCCGGTAACCCGCCAGGATCGATCCAAAAATAAATCATCGTGGCGATCGCAGAATACCTCCACGGCGGATAGCCCGCCGTGCTATCTGGCGATGCGGTTTTACCTTTTGGGAGTATAGTTGACTGCCGTCAGCGCGTGGTATCGTGTGCCTCTCATGTACGATGGTGGATGACAGAAACGATGTTGACCTTGCTGCAGGATAAAATGGATACCCCGCTGGGGCCGTTGTGGGTGCTTTGCGACGAACAGTTTAATTTGCGCGCCGTCGAGTGGGACGAGCACCGCGATCGGATGGAAACGCTGCTCGACGTACACTATCGCCGGGAAGGCTATCAGCGCGTCGACTGCCGCAATCCCGGCGGTCTCAGCAGTAAGCTGAGCGACTATTTTGCCGGCGATTTAGCCATTATCGAGACTCTGCCTACCGCCACCGCCGGCACCCCTTTTCAGCGCCAGGTCTGGCAGGCGTTACGCGAAATCCCCTGTGGCCAGGTGATGCACTACGGCCAACTGGCCGAGGCGCTCGGTCGTCCCGGCGCCGCGCGCGCGGTGGGCGCCGCCAATGGCGCCAATCCGGTGAGTATCGTGGTGCCCTGCCATCGGGTCATCGGGCGCAACGGCACCATGACCGGCTATGCCGGCGGCGTACAGCGTAAAGAGTGGCTTTTGCGTCACGAGGGCTATCTGTTGCTTTGACTGAAAATGCCTTTTCTGGAATTTTCAGGTAATTTTACAATCAAAAGTGGCGTAATAATCTGTTTTTAATCAAATAGATACACAAGCGATTTGATTTACCCTGCTGATATTACGTGTTTCCGGGCCTGAAGACTTACCTGCTGATCAAAAAGATGTTAAAATTGACCAATATCAATTAAGGCCTGAGCAGACATATGATCCCTGAGAAGCGAATTATTCGACGCATTCAGTCTGGCGGTTGTGCAATCCATTGTCAGGATTGCAGCATTAGCCAGCTCTGCATCCCCTTTACTCTGAACGAGCATGAGCTTGATCAGCTGGATAATATTATCGAGCGGAAAAAGCCTATCCAGAAAGGTCAAACCTTGTTCAAAGCCGGTGATGAGCTGAAGTCGTTGTACGCTATTCGCTCCGGGACCATCAAAAGCTATACCATCACCGAGCAAGGTGATGAGCAGATCACTGGCTTCCATCTGGCGGGCGACCTGGTGGGCTTTGACGCCATCGGCACCGGTCTGCACCCGAGCTTTGCGCAGGCGCTGGAAACCTCAATGGTCTGCGAGATCCCCTTCGAAACTCTTGACGATCTTTCCGGAAAAATGCCCAATCTGCGTCAGCAGATGATGCGCCTGATGAGCGGTGAGATTAAAGGCGACCAGGATATGATCCTGTTGCTTTCCAAAAAGAATGCCGAAGAGCGCCTGGCCGCGTTTATCTATAACCTTTCTCGTCGTTTCGCCCAGCGCGGCTTCTCACCACGTGAGTTCCGGCTGACCATGACCCGCGGCGATATTGGCAACTATCTCGGCCTCACCGTCGAAACCATCAGCCGTCTGCTGGGCCGCTTTCAGAAAAGCGGCATGCTGGCGGTGAAAGGCAAATATATCACTATTGAAAACAGCGATCTGCTGGCCCAGCTGGCCGGGCAGGCGCGCAACGTCGCTTAATCTCTGCGCAATACCTGGTCACGATCGGCAATTTTTTCAGATTTGTTGATCTGACCAGGCTCCTCCCCTGTTTCAATTCATCCATATAGGTTATCTTTTTAATAACTGACGGTAGCTGCAGTTGTAAGGAGACCCTGTATGGCGAAGTATCAGAGCATGCTGGTAGTAATCGATCCTAACCAGGACGACCAGCCGGCGCTAAGGCGAGCGGTGTACCTGCACCAACGGATTGGTGGACGCATCAAAGCCTTTTTGCCGATCTATGATTTTTCCTATGAAATGACCACCCTGCTGTCGCCGGACGAGCGGACGGCAATGCGCCAGGGCGTCATTGCCCAACGAACGGCCTGGATCCGCGAGCAGGCGAAATTCTACCTGGAATCGGGCGTGCCGATTGACGTGAAAGTGGTGTGGCACAACCGCCCCTTCGAAGCGATTATTCAGGAGGTGGTCAGTGAGAAACACGATCTGCTGCTGAAGATGGCCCACCAGCACGACAAACTGGAGGCGGTGATCTTTACCCCGACGGACTGGCATCTGCTGCGTAAATGCCCTTGCCCGGTGTGGATGGTCAAAGACCAGCCGTGGCCGGAAGGCGGCAAAGCGCTGGTCGCCGTCAATCTCGCCAGCGAAGAGAATTATCACAACACCCTTAACGAGAAGCTGGTTCGCGAGACGCTGTCGCTGGCGGAAGAAGTCAACCACACTGAAGTGCACCTGATCGGTGCCTACCCGGTGACGCCGATCAATATCGCGATAGAACTGCCGGATTTTGATCCCAGCGTCTACAACGACGCGATCCGCGGCCAGCATCTGCTGGCGATGAAAGCGCTGCGGCAGAAGTTTGGCATCGATGAAAAATTCACCCACGTCGAAAAAGGACTGCCTGAAGAGGTGATCCCGGACCTCGCCGAGCATCTGCAGGCGGGGATCGTGGTGCTGGGAACGGTCGGACGTACCGGCCTGTCGGCGGCGTTCCTCGGCAATACCGCGGAACAGGTTGTCGACCACCTGCGCTGTGACCTGCTGGTGCTGAAACCGGAGGCCTACCAGACGCCGGTGGAACTGGACGACGACGACGACGATTAACCGCTACCACTCATCTTCCCCCGCCTCGCGGGGGATTTTTTTGCTTGCTGCCAGCCAGGCACAAAAAAAGGGCCGTTGGCGGCCCCTGTCACTGTCCAGCGAGAATGGCTTAGTGGATACCCAGACGCCAGGCCAGATCGATCTCTTCTTTCAGCTCCAGCGAGGAGAGCGCCATCAGGTCAGCAAACTCCAGCTCCAGCAGTTTAAGTTTTTTCAGATACTGCGCTGGGGTCATGACGGTAGTGTCGCGGCGTAAGAATTCGATGGCCATCTGCGTTGGGGTTAACTCGGTATCCATAATATCCTCTGTCTGATGTAAGAACCGGAACATTATATCACCTCTTGCCGCTTATTTTGTGAACAATTCCAGGCATCCCCCTGCATATAAAAAAGCCGTCTCACAGGAGACGGCTTATAAACAAACGTTGTAAAACAATTATGTTACATTACAGCGCTTTCAGGATCGCATCGACGCTGGCTTTAGCATCGCCAAACAGCATATGAGTGTTCTCTTTAAAGAACAGCGGGTTCTGTACGCCGGCGTAACCGGTGTTCATTGAACGCTTAAAGACCACCACATTCTGCGCTTTCCACACCTCGAGCACCGGCATGCCGGCGATCGGGCTCTTCGGATCGTCCTGCGCCGCCGGGTTGACGGTATCGTTGGCGCCGATCACCAGCACGGTGTCGGTGTCGCTGAAATCGTCGTTGATCTCATCCATCTCCAGCACGATGTCGTAAGGCACTTTGGCTTCCGCCAGCAGGACGTTCATATGCCCCGGGAGGCGCCCGGCCACCGGATGAATACCAAAGCGTACTTTTATACCCCGCGCCCGCAGCTTCTCGGTAATTTCTGCTACCGGATACTGCGCCTGAGCCACCGCCATACCGTAGCCCGGGGTGATGATCACCGAGTGCGAGTTTTTCAGCATCTCCGCCGTCTCTTCGGCACTAATCTCGCGATGCTCGCCCACTTCTTCATCGCCGCCGCTGGAGGAACCATCGGTGCCGAAGCCCCCGGCGATCACGCTGATAAAGGAGCGGTTCATCGCCTTACACATAATGTAAGAGAGGATGGCGCCGGAAGAGCCCACCAGCGCGCCGGTGACGATCAGCAGGTCATTACTCAGCATAAAGCCCGCCGCCGCTGCCGCCCAGCCCGAGTAGGAGTTGAGCATCGAGACCACCACCGGCATGTCCGCACCGCCGATAGAGGCCACCAGGTGCCAGCCAAAGGCCAGCGCGATCGCGGTCATCACCAGCAGGCACAGGACCTGGGTGCCGGTGCTGTCAGAGCGAACAAAAATCACCATCAGGATGAAGGAAACCACCAGCGCCGCCAGGTTCAGCTTATGGCGATTGGGCAGCATCAGCGGCCTGGAGGAAATTTTGCCGCGCAGTTTACCAAACGCCACCACCGAACCGGTGAAGGTCACCGCGCCGATGAAGATCCCGAGGAACACTTCGGTCAAATGAATATTGACCAGAATTTGCTCCATACCGGTTTCATGCTGCAGGTAGCTGTTGAAACCCACCAGCACCGCTGCCAGACCCACGAAGCTGTGCAGGATAGCCACCAGCTCCGGCATTTCGGTCATCTCGACCTTCTTCGCCAGACGAATACCGATCGCCCCGCCGATCACCATCGCAAGAATAATCCAGCCGACGTTGCCGGCGTCCGGCCCCAGGATGGTAGCGATCAGGGCAATGGCCATCCCGGCGATGCCGAAATAGTTGCCCTGCTGCGACGTTTCGTGTTTCGACAGGCCCGCCAGGCTGAAAATAAACAGGATTGCAGCAACAATGTATGCAGCCGTTACTAATCCACCAGACATGTGCTACCCCTTATCCTTTGCGAAACATTTTCAGCATGCGCTGAGTCACGGTAAAACCACCGAAAATATTAATGCTGGCGATCAACACCGCGATAAAGCTCAGGAAGCTGACCCAGCCGCCGTGGCCTATCTGCAACAACGCGCCAACCACGATAATGCCCGAAATGGCATTGGTCACCGACATCAGCGGCGTATGCAGCGCATGGGAGACGTTCCACACCACGTAGTAACCCACCACGCAGGCCAGCGCGAAGACGGTGAAATGGCCGAGGAACTCTTTTGGCGCCACGTTGGCCAGCCAGCCGAAGAGAATAATCGCCAGCGCCATCAGCGCATATTTGCGCCACGGCGACGCCGGTTTCACCGCTTCTTTCGGCGCTTCCACTTTTTTCGCCGCGGCCTGCGGCTGAGCGGAGACCTGAATCGGCGGCGCCGGCCAGGTGATTTCACCTTCACGAACAACGGTCACGCCGCGCACTACCACGTCATCGAAATCGATAACGATATTGCCGTCTTTCTCTTTGCACAGCAGCTTCAGCAGGTTCACCAGGTTGGTGCCGTAGAGCTGGGAGGACTGGGTCGGCAGACGGCCAGGAAGATCGGTGTAACCGATGATTTTCACGCCGTTGGCGGTGGTCACCACTTCGCCCGGTACGGTGTACTCACAGTTGCCGCCGTTTTGCGAGGCCAGATCGACCACCACGCTGCCCGATTTCATGGAGTCGACCATTTCGCGGGTGATCAGCTTCGGCGCCGGTTTGCCCGGGATTAACGCCGTGGTGACAATGATATCGACCTCTTTCGCCTGCGCGGCGAACAGCGCCATTTCAGCCTTAATAAAGGCCTCAGACATCACCTTGGCGTAGCCATCGCCGCTGCCCGCTTCCTCTTTAAAATCCAGCTCGAGGAACTCGGCGCCCATACTCTGCACCTGCTCCTTCACTTCCGGACGGGTATCGAAGGCGCGAACAATAGCGCCCAGGCTGTTGGCGGCGCCAATCGCCGCCAGACCGGCTACCCCGGCGCCAATGACCATCACCTTGGCGGGCGGAACCTTGCCTGCCGCCGTAATCTGCCCGGTAAAGAATCGACCAAATTCATGCGCCGCTTCAACGATAGCGCGGTACCCGGCGATGTTGGCCATTGAGCTGAGCGCATCCAGCGACTGGGCGCGGGAAATACGCGGCACGGAATCCATCGCCATTACGTTGATATTACGGGCCGCCAGTTTTTCCATCAGCTGCGGGTTTTGCGCCGGCCAGATAAAACTAATCAGCGTGGTCCCCGGATTCAGCAGGGCAATTTCATCGTCATTCGGAGCATTGACCTTAAGGATGACATCAGACTGCCATACCTCGTCGCCGGTCACGATTTCAGCTCCTGCCTCGGCAAAGGCCTCATCGTCAAAGCTGGCCAGCTTCCCGGCGCCGCTTTCTACCGCGACGCTAAAGCCGAGTTTGAGCAATTGCTCAACGGTCTTCGGCGTGGCGGCGGCCCGGGTCTCCTGGGCTAGCCTTTCTTGTGGTACACCAATACGCATAGTTTTCCCTTCCATCGGTTTTTGATGATGGTTTACTTTTCTTACAAACGACCGTTGCGAAGGCGGATGAACGCACCTGGCAACATATGTCTGAAAAAATGAAACAGTAACAAACTTTTTATAACCTACTGAAAATACCGATTGTGATCTACTACGATAAAACACAAATTTTGATTTTATTGCTTATTGTCAGCTCAGATGGGTCCGGGCAGCAATATTTACCTGAATTTGCCGCCCAGGCCTGATAATCCGCTTATCCTGCGGTATAAAACGCCATTTATCGCCATTGAGATCATTGTGTTAACATTACATTAACTAATAAAAGTGGTATTGATTATCGTTTTTGCTGGTCAAGCGCCTGTTTTTTCAACATATCGAAAAATGTTATCTTTCCGTAGTATACGATTCGGGCGGCAAGCAAAAATTGACGCAGACAGTCACGGCGATTAAATGCAATAATCAAACGTTTTCAGTCAACAACAACACCAGTATATGGTTTGCGCAAGGCAAAGGATTATTTTTATGAAGCTTAAAAACACCCTCCTGGCGTCTGCTCTCCTGACAACCGCCACGTTGTCTGCCCATGCAGCGACCGAGTTGACCCCGGAGCAGGCGGCTGCGCTGAAGCCCTACGATCGCGTTGTCGTCACCGGCCGGTTTAATGCCATTGGCGATGCGGTACAGGCAGTATCGCGCAAAGCCGACAAAGACGGCGCGGCCTCATTCTATGTTGTCGACACGTCGGACTACGGCAATGGCGGCAACTGGCGCGTCACGGCTGACCTTTATAAAGAAGACGCGCCGAAAGCGGATGCGCCGAAGAATCGCATTATCAACGGCGTGATGGAGTTGCCGAAAGATCAGGCCGTTGAGCTGATGCCTTACGACACCGTCACCGTTCAGGGCTTCTATCGCAGCCAGCCGGAAGTCAACGACGCCATCACCAAAGCGGCGAAAGCAAAAGGCGCCTATGCGTTCTTTATCGTCCGCCAGGTTGACGCCAACCAGGGCGGCAACCAGCGCATTACCGCTTATATCTACAAAAAAGATGCTGAAAAACGCGTGCTGCAGAGCCCGGACGCTATCCCGGCTGACTCTGAAGCTGGCCGCGCAGCGCTGGCCAAAGGCGGCGAAGCGGCGAAGAACGTGGAAATTCCGGGCGTTGCCACCACCGCCGCGGTGGGTTCGGGTACCGGCGTTGGGCGTTTCTTTGAGACTCAGTCTTCGAAAGGTGGACGTTACACTGTCACCCTGCCGAACGGCGCTAAGGTCGAAGAAGTGAACAAAGTGACTGCGGCGCAAATGGTGCCGTTCGATAACATCCAGTTCACCGGCAACTACGGCAACATGACCGAGATCTCCTATCAGACGGCGAAACGCGCGGCGAAGAAAGGGGCGAAGTACTACCACATCACCCGCCAGTGGCAGGAACGCGGCGGCAACATCACCATCAGCGCCGATTTGTACAAATAATCGCTGCTGGCTGGCTAAAAAGGCGGCGCATTGCCGCCTTTTCATTTTTTTTCATCCCCCGCCATTGCATGGCCCCCGGACACTCCGTAAAATCCCGCGCCTTAGCGCAATCCTCCATTTTTATGCGATTTCGCAAAATAAATATTCTGGAACAGCCATTTTCACCTCGGGAATGCAATGGAAAAGAAACTGGGCCTGAGCGCCCTGACCGCCCTGGTCCTTAGCTCAATGCTCGGCGCTGGCGTATTCAGTTTGCCGCAAAATATGGCTGCCGTGGCCAGCCCCTCCGCTCTGCTCATTGGCTGGGCCATCACCGGCGTCGGGATCCTGTTTCTCGCTTTCGCCATGCTGCTGTTGACCCGTATTCGTCCCGACCTCGACGGCGGGATCTTCACCTACGCTCGCGAAGGATTCGGCGAACTGATCGGCTTCTGCTCCGCCTGGGGATACTGGCTGTGCGCGGTGATCGCCAATGTCTCCTATCTGGTTATCGTCTTTTCGGCGCTCAGTTTTTTCACCGATACCCCTGAGCTGCGCCTGTTTGGCGATGGTAATACCTGGCAGTCTATCGTTGGCGCGTCGGTTCTGCTGTGGGTCGTCCACTTTCTGGTCCTGCGCGGTGTCCAGACGGCAGCGGGGATTAACCTGGTGGCCACCCTCGCCAAGCTTCTGCCGCTGGGCGCCTTCGTCGCGCTCGCCGCCCTGGCCTTTCAGCTGGATACGTTCCGCCTCGATTTTAGCGGCCTGGCGCTGGGCGTGCCGGTATGGGAGCAGGTCAAAAACACCATGCTGATCACCCTGTGGGTGTTTATCGGCGTGGAGGGGGCGGTAGTCGTGTCCGCGCGGGCGCGACACAAGCGCGACGTTGGCCGCGCGACGCTGCTGGCGGTGCTGTCGGCCCTCGCGGTGTATCTGCTGGTCACCCTGCTGTCGCTGGGCGTCGTGCCGCGCAGCGAACTGGCCGAAATGCGCAACCCGTCGATGGCGGGACTGATGGTCAGGCTGATGGGGTCGTGGGGGGAGATCGTCATTGCCGCCGGGCTGATCGTGTCGGTGTGCGGCGCTTATCTCAGCTGGACCATCATGGCCGCGGAGGTGCCTTTCCTCGCCGCCACTCATAAAGCCTTCCCGCGCCTGTTTGCCCGTCAGAATAGCAACAACGCCCCCTCCGCCTCATTGTGGTTGACCAATATCAGCGTTCAGGTATCGCTGGTGCTGATCTGGCTGACCGGATCGGACTACGGCACGCTGCTGACCATTGCCTCTGAGATGATTCTCGTGCCCTATCTGCTGGTCGGCGCCTTTCTGCTGAAAATCGCCACTCGCCCGCTGCATAAAGCGGTGGCTATCGGCGCCTGTATTTATGGCATATGGTTATTATACGCGTCGGGGCCTGTGCATTTGCTGTTGTCGGTGGTACTTTACGCTCCGGGTCTTCTGGTCTTTTTGTACGCCCGACGTACGCACCAGCACGATCGTTCGCTCAAACGCCGCGAAGTGGCGCTAATTGGTTTATTGCTGGTTGCCGCTGTGCCGGCAACGTGGATGCTGGTGGGGTAAGCGGTCGCCCTGCCGCAGAACGCATAGGAGATACCCATGGCTGAACAACAGCCCCGCCCGATTCTGATCACAGGAGCAGGCCGCCGCATCGGCCTCGCTCTGGCACACCATTTTCTGCAACAGCACCAACCGGTCATCGTCAGCTATCGTACGCCCTATCCGGCGATTGACGGCCTGCGCGAAGCGGGCGCGCTCTGCCTGCAGGCCGATTTTAGCAGCGATGACGGCATTCTGACCTTCGCTGAAGCGGTCAAATCACACACCGACGGTCTGCGCGCCATCATCCATAACGCCAGCGACTGGATGGCGGAAAAGCCGGGCGTCCCGCTGAGCACCGTCATCAACCGCATGATGCAGATCCACGTCAACGCCCCCTATCTGCTCAACCATGCGCTGGAGGCGTTGCTGCGCGGCCACGGCCATGCCGCCAGCGACATTATCCATATCACCGATTACGTGGTGGAGCGCGGGAGCGACAAACATATCGCCTATGCCGCCAGCAAAGCCGCCCTGGATAACATGACCCGCTCCTTCGCTCGCAAGCTGGCGCCAGAGGTTAAGGTCAACGCCATCGCGCCGTCGCTAATCATGTTTAATGAGGGTGACGACGAGGCCTATCGTCAGCAGGCGCTGGATAAATCGCTGATGAAAATCGCCCCTGGCGAAAAAGAGATTAGCGATCTCATCGATTACCTGTTTACCAGCCGCTACGTTACCGGCCGCTCATTCGCTGTCGACGGCGGCCGCCCGCTGCGCTAGTGGAAACGGCTCCAGCCGAGGATTAACAGCCAGGCGCACAGCCCCCAGCATCCCACTGCGCCTGCCAGCGCCAACGGCAGGCGCATGATCCCGGTGAAATACCACAGTGACAGCAGATAGATAAAATAGGGAAGAATCGACCACATGCCGAATACGATGGTCGCGCGCAGGGCTTCGATCCCCCGCTCGCTGGCGACAATATAATGGGCGATGAGCGCAAAGGTGGGAAACAGCGGGACCAGGCCAGCGATAGCGTAGTTTTTGGTTTTCGCCAGCACGCCAATCAGCACCACCACCAGCGCTCCCAACAGCCCTTTGATTAACAGCCCCATGCCCGTATGCCTTAACAGTGAATCAATAAGTTAGGGCAGCATAGCGGATTTAACGCTGTTTATAAAAGAGTAATGGCGGGTAAAATAAGTGCGGTGTATGTTACTTCTTTTACTGATGTGCAATAGACATGAATAAAATCGTTTTTGTTGAGGATGACCCTGAGGTAGGCACGCTGATCGCCGCCTATCTCGGCAAGCATGATATGGATGTGGTGGTCGAGCCTCGCGGCGACCGCGCTGAGGAGGTGATCGCGCGGGAGAAACCGGATCTGGTGCTGCTGGACATTATGCTGCCCGGCAAGGACGGAATGACGCTCTGTCGCGATCTGCGCGGGCAATGGCAAGGGCCGATTGTCCTGCTGACTTCGCTCGACAGCGATATGAACCATATCCTCTCCCTGGAGATGGGCGCCAGCGATTATATTCTGAAAACCACGCCGCCAGCGGTCCTGCTGGCGCGACTGCGTCTGCATTTGCGCCAGCATATTGCTCCGGCAGGCGCCGGATCCGCCTCCTCAACGCTCACGCCACATAAAACCATCTCCTTCGGCTCGCTGACCATTGACCCGGTCAACCGCCAGGTGCTGCTTGGCGGAGAAAACGTCGCCCTGTCGACCGCCGATTTCGATCTGCTGTGGGAGTTGGCCACCCACGCCGGGCAGATTATGGACCGCGACGCACTGCTGAAAAATTTACGCGGCGTTACCTATGACGGGATGGATCGCAGCGTCGACGTGGCTATCTCCCGCCTGCGCAAAAAACTGCTCGACAACGCCACGGAGCCCTATCGTATTAAGACCGTTCGCAACAAAGGCTACCTGTTCGCCCCTCACGCCTGGGATAACTAAGCAGCCCTTCTGCGGCCCTGCGAGGGGCCCGCTCATCGCGCGCTCGCCGGCGGCAAAGTTATCACGTTTGCTGCCTGCTGCGTTCGTCCCTGGCGCGCACATTCATCACCGGAACTTGTCATATTGATTAAATCAATAGAATTAGCCGTACAGAACCCCATCACATAACTCCTCAATATGATTGTGCTCAAGGACTTACCGCTGTCAGAGTGGCATAAAGCCTGAAAACACAGGACTTTTGCATGATGAAATACGTTGTACTTTTGGCACTCTCACTGTTCACTTCTCTCTCTGGCTGGGCTTTTTCCCTCGACAACGCCGATATTCGACTCCTCTGTCCGCAGCGCGGGCAAATCGAGGTGATCCTTCATCGCTATGAACATACCCAGCAATCCTGGGGGCAGCATCACTTTGAAACCGGCGGCGGCCACGTTCGCCAGGGGCCGCTGCTGGTGATCCCGTTTGCCAACCTCGATCAGATGATTTACCACCAGACCACCGGCGAGTTTGCTTACTGGTATGCCGAAACGGAAAAGCTGGTGCGCTGTCGGCTGCTGAGTCTGACGACCACCTATCCGGTAGACATTCCTTATTATCGTAAGTAGCGTATCCATCGACGCACAAAATACGATTGCCCTGCTCCCACCGAGGGTGAAGAAATCACCGCACTGAGTGACACCGTCACCTTTTCACCGTTCTGTCTCCAGGCTGGCTATTGTCAGGGGGCATAAACCCTGCTTTGATAGCGTATCTATGATTTCCCCGCGCCTCGCCCGGGGATATCGATAACATTGACTCCCCGACGCGCAGAAGATGCCCCTGGGGCGCCAGACAGGTTTCTCTTGAATACGCGGTAATGTAATGAAAAAGCTGTTCGTGCAGTTCTATCTTCTGCTCTTCGTCTGCTTTCTGGTGATGACCATGCTGGTCGGTCTGGTCTATAAATTTACCGCGGAGCGCGCCGGACGGCAGTCGCTTGACGATTTGATGAAAAGCTCGCTGTATCTGATGCGCAGCGAGCTGCGGGAGATACCGCCGCGCGACTGGAGCAAGACCCTTAAAGAGCTGGACCTGAATTTATCGTTTGATCTGCACATCGAGCCGATCAGCAAATTTAAGCTGTCGGAAAGCTCGATGCAGCACCTGCGCGCCGGCGATATCGTCGCCCTCGACGATCAGTACACCTTTATTCAGCGCATTCCCCGCAGCCACTATGTGCTGTCGGTGGGCCCGGTGCCCTATCTCTATTTTCTGCATGAGATGCGCCTGCTGGACGTGGCGCTAATGGCGTTTATTGCTATCTCTTTGGCCTTTCCGGTGTTTATCTGGATGCGCCCGCACTGGCAGGACATGCTGCGCATTGAGACGGCCGCCCAGCGCTTTGGCGAAGGTCACCTCAGCGAGCGCATTCACTTCGACAGTATGTCCAGCTTCGAGCGGCTCGGGGTGGCCTTTAACCAAATGGCCGATAACATTAATGCGCTTATTGCCAGCAAAAAGCAGCTGATTGACGGCATCGCCCATGAACTCAGGACACCGCTGGTACGCCTGCGCTACCGTCTGGAGATGAGCGAGAATCTCAGCGAGGCGGAATCGCAGGCGCTGAACCGCGATATCGGTCAGCTGGAGGCGCTGATTGAAGAGCTCCTGACCTACGCCCGCCTCGACCGCCCGCAGACGGAGCTCAGCCTGACGACTCCCGATTTTCCCGCCTGGATCAGCGATCACGTCGAGGATATCCAGATGGTTAACCCACAGCGCGAGGTCGCCCTGGCGACGCTGACCCACGGTAACTACGGCGCGCTGGATATGCGACTGATGGAGCGGGTGCTGGATAATTTGGTCAATAACGCCCTGCGCTACAGCAGCCAGCGGGTGGCGGTCAGCCTGACGCTGCAGGGTTCACGCGCATCGCTGCTGGTTGAGGATGACGGCCCGGGAATCGCTCCCGAGGAGCGCGAGCGGGTGTTTGAGCCCTTTGTCCGCCTTGACCCCAGCCGGGACCGGGCGACAGGAGGCTGCGGCCTCGGCCTGGCGATTGTCCACAGTATCGCCCAGGCGATGGGCGGCGAGGTGCGCTGCGAGGCCAGCCCTCTCGGCGGCGCCCGCTTCTGCTTTAGCTGGCCGGTCTATCATCAGCTGCCTGATTTCACCTCTGCCTGAATAAAACTTGCGCAGAAGCCGCGGGCTGGGTATGCTGCAAAAATCTAATAGTATGTTGTAACTAAGGTGGTAATAATGGCCAGCTACGACCTCGTTGAACGTCTGAATAATACCTTTCGCCAGATCGAGCTGGAGCTGCAGGCGCTCCAGCAGGCGTTAAGTGACTGCCGTCTGCTGGCGGGCCGGGTATTTGAACTGCCGGCGATCGGTAAGGATGCCGAGCACGATCCGCTGGCCACTATTCCGGTGGTGCAGCACATCGGCAAGACGGCCCTGGCGCGCGCCCTGCGCCACTACAGCCATCTGTTTATCCAGCAGCAATCGGAAAACCGCAGCAGCAAGGCCGCCGTACGCCTGCCGGGGGCTATCTGCCTGCAGGTTACCGCCGCGGAGCAGCAGGATCTGCTGGCGCGTATTCAGCATATCAATGCCCTGAAGGCCACCTTCGAGAAGATCGTCACCGTCGACTCCGGCCTGCCCCCCACCGCCCGTTTTGAGTGGGTACACCGTCATTTGCCGGGGTTGATCACCCTTAGCGCCTACCGCACGCTGACGCCCCTCGTCGACCCGAGCACCATCCGCTTCGGCTGGGCCAATAAGCACGTCATCAAGAATCTGACCCGCGACCAGGTGTTGATGATGCTGGAGAAAAGCCTGCAAGCGCCGCGGGCGGTGCCGCCGTGGACCCGGGAGCAGTGGCAGAGCAAACTGGAAAGGGAGTATCAGGATATCGCCGCCCTGCCGCAGCGGGCGCGGCTGAAAATAAAACGACCGGTGAAAGTCCAGCCGATCGCCCGCGTCTGGTACGCCGGCGAGCAGAAACAGGTACAGTACGCCTGTCCCAGCCCGCTGATCGCCCTGATGTCCGGCAGCCGGGGGGTCAGCGTACCGGATATTGGCGAGCTGCTGAACTATGATGCCGACAATGTGCAGTATCGCTACAAACCGGAGGCGCAGTCGCTGAGATTGCTTATCCCGCGCCTGCACCTCTGGCTGGCTAGCGAATAGCCAGGCTGCCGACCATCTCTTCCGGGCGCACCCAGCTGTCGAATTCGGCTTCCGTCAGGTAGCCCAGCGCCAGCGCCGAGGCTTTGAGAGTCAGCCCCTCATGGTGCGCTTTTTTAGCGATTTCCGCCGCCTTGTCGTAGCCGATATGGGTATTCAGCGCAGTAACCAGCATCAGCGACTCATTGAGCAACTGACTGATCCGCTCGCGATTCGGTTCAATACCCACCGCACAGTGCTCGTTAAAGCTCGCCATACCGTCCGCCAGCAGACGCACCGACTGCAGGAAGTTGTGGATGACCATCGGGCGATAGACGTTAAGCTCAAAGTTACCAGAAGCACCGCCGATATTCACCGCCACGTCGTTGCCCATCACCTGGCAGCAGACCATAGTCAGAGCTTCGCACTGGGTTGGGTTAACCTTGCCCGGCATAATCGATGACCCTGGCTCGTTTTCCGGGATGGCGATTTCACCAATGCCGCAGCGGGGGCCGGAGGCCAGCCAGCGGACATCGTTAGCGATTTTCATCAGCGAGGCCGCCAGGCCTTTCAGCGCGCCGTGGGCATGGACCAGGGCATCCACAGTGGCCAGCGCTTCGAATTTGTTCGGCGCGGTGACAAATGGCTGTCCGCTGAGCGACGCCAGCTCGGCCGCCACCCGTACGGCATATTCCGGATGGGTATTCAGCCCGGTTCCTACCGCCGTCCCGCCCAGCGCCAGCTCGGCAAGATGCGGCTGACTGGCTTCAATGTGCTTCAGGCTATGGTCCAGCATTGCCACCCAGCCGGAGATCTCCTGGCCTAAGGTGAGCGGCGTGGCGTCCTGCAGATGGGTGCGGCCGATCTTGACGATATCCCTGAAGGCCACCGCTTTTTCATTGAGCGTCGCCCGCAGCGCCTGCAGCGACGGGATCACTTTTTCCCGCAGGGCAATCAGCGCCGCGACGTGCATGGCGGTGGGGAATACATCATTTGAGCTTTGGCTCTTATTCACATCGTCATTGGGATGAATTTTTCGCGCCATCCCCCGTTCTCCGCCGAGCAGTTCACTGGCGCGGTTGGCCAGCACCTCGTTCATATTCATATTGCTTTGGGTGCCGGAGCCGGTCTGCCAGATAGCCAGGGGGAACTCCTGCGCGTGCTTTCCGGCCAGCACTTCGTCAGCGGCGGCGACGATCGCCCCGGCTTTCTCCGCCGTCAACAGTCCGAGATCCTGGTTAACCTTCGCCGCCGCCCGCTTGGTCAGCGCCAGGGCGTATATCAGCTCCCCGGGCATTTTTTCGGTCGAGATGCGAAAATGCTCCAGCGAGCGCTGGGTCTGGGCGCCCCAGAGTTTAGCGGCCGGGACCTCGATGGCGCCCATCGAGTCTTTTTCACTGCGATGCGTTGTCATTACTTTCTCCTTGGATGAAAAGTGCGTCATAGCGACAAAGCTCACCTGCTTAAAAGACTAAGTATTGGCCAGATTGATAAGTTGTTTTGGTGGTTCGTGCCGCGAAGCGACATAAAAAAAGCCGCCCCGAGGGGCGGCCCAGACCGCTGACAAAATGCAATCGTCGGGATTGCCCGGCGGCGCTACGCTTGCGCGGGCCTACAGAGAACTGCATAACTTATTGATATTGCTGTTTTTCGTAGGCCGGGTAAGGCGAAAGCCGCCACCCGGCAGAAAGGCGCTCACCCTAACGAAAACAGGTTTGTCATCGACCAGCGCCGCCCCGAAGGGCGGCCTGGGTTACTTCACGCAGCGGGCGCACTGCGAGGTCTGGATCTGCTGGAAGAAGTCATTGCCTTTATCATCAACGAGGATAAAGGCCGGGAAATCCTCCACTTCAATTTTCCAGATAGCCTCCATACCCAGCTCCGGATAGGCCACGCACTCGAGGCTCTTGATGCTCTGCTGGGCCAGCACTGCCGCTGGGCCGCCGATGCTGCCGAGGTAGAAGCCGCCGTGTTTGTGGCAGGCGTCGGTGACCTGCTGGCTGCGGTTGCCTTTCGCCAGCATGATCTTGCTCGCCCCATGGGACTGCAGCAGATCAACGTAAGAGTCCATGCGGCCTGCGGTGGTCGGCCCCAGAGAGCCGGAGGCGTAACCGTCCGGCGTCTTGGCCGGACCTGCGTAGTAGATCGGGTGATCTTTGACGTACTGCGGCAGCGCCTCGCCGTTGTCGATAAGCTCCTTCAGCTTAGCGTGGGCGATATCGCGGGCGACGATGATAGTCCCGCTCAGCGACAGGCGGGTGGACACCGGATACTGTGACAGCTGCGCCAGGATCTCGCTCATCGGCTGGTTAAGATTTACCTTCACCGCTTCGCCTTCCCCGGCCTGGCGCAGATGCTCAGGGATATATTTCCCCGGGTTGCTCTCCAGCTTCTCGATCCAGATGCCGTCGCGGTTAATCTTGGCTTTGATGTTGCGGTCGGCGGAACAGGAAACCCCCATCCCTACCGGGCAGGAAGCGCCGTGACGCGGCAGACGGATCACGCGGATATCGTGGGCAAAGTATTTGCCGCCGAACTGCGCGCCGAGACCAAGGTTCTGCGCCTCCAGCAGCAGCTCCTGCTCCAGTTGCACGTCGCGGAACGCCTGGCCGTGCTCGTTACCTTCGGTCGGCAGGCCATCGTAGTATTTGGTGGACGCCAGCTTCACGGTCTTCAGCGTCGCTTCCGCCGAGGTACCGCCGATCACGAAGGCGATATGGTACGGTGGACAGGCGGCAGTACCGAGGGTGCGCATCTTCTCGACGAGGTAATTTTTCAGCTTCGCCGGGGTGATCAGCGCTTTGGTTTCCTGGTACAGATAGGTTTTGTTCGCCGAGCCGCCGCCCTTGGCGATGCAGAGGAATTTGTACTCATCGCCATCGGTAGCATAGAGATCGATCTGCGCCGGCAGGTTGGTGCCAGTGTTAACCTCTTTATACATATCCAGCGGCGCGTTCTGCGAGTAGCGCAGGTTGTCCTGGATATAGGTGTTATACACCCCCTGCGCCAGGGCGGCTTCATCGCCGCCGCCGGTCCACACGCGCTGGCCTTTTTTACCCATGATGATCGCGGTGCCGGTGTCCTGGCAGGTGGGCAGAATACCTTTGGCGGCGATATCCGAGTTGCGCAGGAACTGCAGCGCGACGTATTTATCGTTTTCGCTGGCTTCCGGATCGTTAAGGATATCCGCCACCTGCTGCTGATGCGCAGGGCGAAGCATAAAGGAGGCGTCGTGGAAAGCATGCTGCGCCAGAAGGGTCAGCGCCTGAGGGTCAACTTTTAGCACTTCCTGGCCGGCGAATTCGGCGACGGAGACGTAATCACTGCTGAGGAGATAATACTCGGTGTCATCCTTTTTGAGCGGAAAAGGATCCTGGTAAACAAACGGTTTATTCGACATTGTACTCTCACTTACTGCTTTGGCTGATTATGTTTCAGGCAGGGACTCCATGTGCCTGTAGAAAAGCGAGTCGAACAATCTTACACAATTTTTTAACAAAAACTGAGACAAGGACGACTTTTTCTTTCAGCAGTTGCTTCTCCACCGTTTGCTGGTTTAATAGGGCGATAAAATTTACTTTGTTTGAAACAGGGATTGAGAATGCAAAAGCTGATTAACGCCGTGCAGAACTATGCATGGGGAAGCCACACCGCCTTAACTGAACTGTATGGCATCGCCAACCCGGACAATCTGCCGATGGCAGAGCTGTGGATGGGGGCGCATCCGAAGAGCAGCTCGCAGATCCTGGCGGCCGACGGCCAGCCGCGTTCACTGCGCGAGGTGATTGACGCGGATAAAGCCGCTCTGCTCGGCGACAAGGTTGCCGCCCGCTTTGGTGAACTGCCGTTCCTGTTTAAGGTACTGTGCGCCGCTCAGCCGCTCTCAATTCAGGTGCATCCCAACAAGCAGGCCTCGGAAGAAGGTTTCGCCCGCGAGAACGCCGCCGGTATCCCGCTCTCCGCCGCCGAGCGTAACTACAAAGATCCGAACCACAAACCGGAGCTGGTTTTTGCCCTGACGCCGTTCCTGGCGATGAATGCATTTCGCGAGTTCAGCGAGATTGTCACCCTGCTGCAGCCGGTGGCTAGCGCGCATCCGGCAATCGGCGCCTTCCTGCAGCAGCCGGACGCGACTCACCTGAGCCAGCTGTTTGCCAGCCTGCTAAATATGCAGGGTGAGGAGAAGGCCAAGGCGCTGCAGGTGCTGCGCGACGTACTGGCCCGTGAACAAGGCGAACCGTGGCAGACTATCCGCCTGATCGCGGAATTCTATCCGGACGACAGCGGCCTCTTCTCCCCGCTGCTGCTGAACGTGGTGAAGCTGAACCCAGGCGAAGCGATGTTCCTGTTTGCTGAAACGCCGCACGCCTATCTGCAGGGGGTGGCGCTGGAGGTGATGGCCAACTCGGATAACGTACTGCGCGCCGGCCTGACGCCGAAATACATTGATATTCCTGAGCTGGTTGCTAACGTCAAGTTCGAGGCTAAACCGGCGGGTGAGCTGTTGACCCAGCCGCAGCGTCACGGCGCGGAACTCGACTTCCCGATCCCGGTGGAAGATTTTGCCTTCTCCCTGCATGACCTCTCCGCCGAGGCCAGCGATCTGGCCCAGGCAAGCGCGGCGATCGTGTTCTGCGTCGACGGTGAAGCCGTACTGCGCAAAGGCGACCAGAGCCTGACCCTCAAGCCGGGCGAGTCGGCATTCGTGGCCGCCAGTGAATCGCCGGTGCAGATCAGCGGCCGCGGCCGCGTGGCGCGCGTTTTCAATAAGCTCCAGTAAGCGACTGACCCTTAAGGTCGCGCTTACTGTTGGTGATAACTCAGCCAGGCGGTCTCTCCGCCTGGCTTCATTTATGGATAAATGCTATGAAAAAATCGCTGGTCGCAGCAGGAGTCATCGTGGCGCTGGGCGTGGTATGGACAGGCGGCGCCTGGTTCACTGGTAAACAGCTGGAAGGCCGGATCGCCGATATGGTGCAGCAGGCAAACGCCCAGCTGCGCAGCAGCGCGCCGGAGTCAGGTCTGGAGCTGAGCTATCAGGACTACCAGCGCGGGCTGTTCAGCAGCCATCTGCAGCTGGTGGTGAAGCCGATCGCCGGTCAGGCTAACGGCTGGCTGGCCGCCGGGCAGAGCGTTGTGCTTGACGAAGTGGTCGATCATGGCCCCTTCCCGCTGGCCTCGTTAAAAGCCTTTAATCTGGCGCCGGCAATGGCTTCCGTCCACACCACGCTGGTGAAAAACGACGCCAGCCAGGCGCTGTTCGAGATAGCCAAAGGCGACACCCCCTTTACCGTCGATACGCGCATTGCCTACAGCGGCGACAGCCAGTCGGCTATCGTCCTTAACGCCCTCGACTACGCTAAAGGCGATGAGAAAGTCACCTTCAGCGGCGGTCAGTTCCAGCTCGACGCCGACCGCGACGGCAAAAACATCAGCCTGAAGGGCCAGGCCGGCAGCGGGCAGATCGATGCGCTCAACGAATATAATCAGAAGGTACAGCTGCGCTTCGTCAACCTGACCACCGACGGCGCCACCGAGCTGGCCAGCTTCAACGAACGTATCGGCCAGCAAAAAATGACCCTCGATAAACTGGCCATCAGCGTCGAAGGCAAAGAGCTGGCGCTGATCGACGGCATGGCGCTGGACGGCGGCTCGACGCTGACCCAGGACGGCAAAGGCGTGAACAGCCAGGTGAACTACACCGTCAACAGCCTCAAGCTGCAGGGGCAGGATATGGGCAGCGGCAAACTCACGCTGAAAGTGGATAACGTCGACGGTCAGGCGTGGCACCAGTTCAGTCAGCAGTACAGCGCGCAGTCTCAGGCGCTGCTGGCGAAACCGGAGCTGGCGCAGAATCCGGAGCTGTATCAGCAGGCCCTCACCGAAACGCTGTTCAATGCGCTGCCGATCCTGCTCAAAGGCAACCCGTCGGTGACCATCTCTCCGCTGAGCTGGCGCAATGCCAAAGGCGAAAGCACCCTCAACCTCTCGGTTCTGCTGAAAGATCCGGCCCAGGTGACCGCTCCGCCGCAGACCCTGGCGGACAGCCTGGATCGCGTGGTGCAGTCCCTGGACGGCAAAGTGGTGATCCCGGTGGATATGGCGACGGAGTTTATGACTAAGATCGCCGGTCTGGAAGGCTATCAGCCGGCCGATGCCGCCAAACTCGCCGATCAGCAGGTCAAAGGCCTGGCGGCGATGGGCCAGATGTTCCGCATTACCACCATGGAAGATAACGCCATCAGCAGCAGTCTGCAGTACGCGAACGGCCAGGTGACGCTGAACGGACAGAAAATGCCGCTGCAAGATTTTGCCGCGATGTTTGGTCTGGAAGCGCCTTCGCTGCCGGACAGCGCGCCGCAGGAAGGCCAGCCGCAGCAGGAAGGCCAGCCGCAGCAGGATGACGCCGCTCCTCAGCAGGACGACGCCGCCCCGCAGCCGTAACTTATCGGTACAGGAGACGGCCAGCGCGCGCCGTCTCCCTCATTTTCGCGTCACCAGCCGCGGGGGCATAATCTGGTTTCGCGTCTCGCCAGTCCCCTCTTCCAGCCGCCGCAGCATCGAATCCGCCAGGCTTTTCCCCATCTCCCGCGCCGGGGTGGTCACCCAGGTGAGAGGCAGGTCGTCGAGGGCGGCCTCCGGCACGTCGGCAAACGCCGCCAGCGCCACCCGCTGCTCAAAGTAGCTCTCGACGCCATCTTCCCCGCTCTGTCTTCCAGCCCGTAACAGACCGAACCACGCGCCGGTGGCTACCACGTTGTTGTAGCACAGCACCGCGGTGATGGTCGGATTCTGGCGCAGCAGGCCGGTCATCGCCTCCGCCGCCTGCTTCTGGCTGGACTCGCACTCCAGCACCCATTCGCTGTGAAACGGCAGGCCGTATTTCAGCAAGGTGGCGCAATAGCCGCCGACCCGCTCGGCGCGCGTCAGCGAAGCACTCTGCCCGCCGAGCCAGGCGATCCGCTGATGGCCGCGGCGGATAAGATGCTCCGTCACCAGCTGCGCCGCCTGCATGTTGTCCGGGCGGATCAGGTCGACATCGTCAAGATAGCTGGCGCGGGAAGCAAACACCAGCGGCACCCCCGCCTCCGCCGCACGCTCGCGCAGCTCGCTCCCGCGGTCGATCGCCCCGGCGATAATCACCCCGTCCACCCCCTGCGCCGCCAGCGTATCAAACCGCTGGGCCATCTTCTCGCCGCTGCGGCCTCCCTGGGTGAGAAATACCATTTTCCCCTGCCTCTCCAGGGCATCGGTGAGGCCGGCGGTTAATTCAGCATAAAACGGTTTTGACAGGTCGCTGACGATAAGGCCAATCACCCCGCTCTGCCCACCGCGCAGCGAGGCCGCCTGACGGTTGCGCACAAATCCCAGCTGTTCGATAGCCTGATTAACCCGCTCGCCGGTGGCGCTGGAGATGCGCCCTTTGCCGCTCAGTACCAGTGAAACGGTACTCACGGAGACGCCGGCAGCCAGCGCCACATCATTGATGGTGATCTTTTTTGCGATTGCCATAACCTGCTGGCTGACTCCCTTGCCTGTCGATAAATCGTTTTATCATTGTGCGATCTTTATAAACCTTATTATCGCTTGAATATGTGATTTTTATCGCACTAAAAAGTGGTAAAACGTTTTATCTTGCCGTGGCGTTAGTTCTCCCGACCACTTATGAATCAGGAACCGTGCTATGACGGCGAAAACAGCACCAAAAATCACCTTATGGGAATTTTTCCAGCAGCTGGGAAAAACCTTCATACTGCCCGTAGCGTTGCTCTCGTTTTGCGGGATCATGCTGGGGATCGGCAGCTCGCTAAGCAGTCACGATGTTTTGACTCTGCTGCCGTGGCTGGATATGCCGCTGCTGCAGGCCATCTTTATCTGGATGAGCAAGGTCGGCTCCTTTGCCTTCAGCTTCCTGCCGGTCATGTTTTGTATCGCCATCCCGCTGGGTCTGGCGCGAGAGAACAAAGGCGTCGCCGCCTTCGCCGGCTTCGTTGGCTACGCGGTCATGAACCTGGCGGTCAACTTCTGGCTGACCGCGAAGGGTATTCTGCCCACCACCGACGCCGCGATCCTGAAGGCCAACAATATCCAGAACATTATCGGCATTCCGTCAATCGATACCGGGATCCTCGGGGCGGTGATCGCCGGAATTATCGTCTGGCTGCTGCATGAACGCTTCCATAACATTCGCCTGCCGGACGCCCTGGCCTTCTTCGGCGGCACCCGCTTCGTGCCGATCGTCACCACCGTGGTGCTGGGGCTGGTTGGGCTGGCGATCCCGCTGGTGTGGCCAGTCTTCGCTATGGGGATCAACGCCCTCGGGAAGATGATCAACAGCGCCGGGGATTTTGGGCCGATGATCTTTGGCACCGGCGAGCGACTGCTGCTGCCGTTTGGCCTGCACCATATTCTGGTGGCGCTGATCCGCTTTACCGAAGCCGGCGGCACCCTCGACGTCTGCGGCCACAGCGTCAGCGGCGCGCTGACCATCTTCCAGGCGCAGCTGAGCTGTCCGACGACCCACGGCTTCGCCGAAAGCGCCACCCGTTTCCTGTCGCAGGGTAAAATGCCGGCATTCCTCGGCGGCCTGCCGGGAGCCGCGCTGGCGATGTACCACTGCGCCCGTCCGGAAAACCGACATAAAATTAAAGGCCTGCTGATCTCCGGGGTCATCGCCTGCGTGGTCGGCGGCACCACCGAGCCGCTGGAGTTCTTGTTCTTGTTTGTCGCGCCGGTCCTGTATGTCATCCACGCGCTGCTGACCGGTCTCGGCTTTACCATCATGGCGGTGCTCGGGGTAACCATCGGCAACACCGACGGCAATATCATCGACTTCGTGGTGTTTGGCATTCTGCATGGCCTGGCGACCAAGTGGTATCTGGTGCCGGTAGTGGCGGCTATCTGGTTCGCGGTCTACTATGCCATCTTCCGCTTCGCCATCACCCGCTTCAATCTGAAAACGCCGGGCCGCGACATCGACACTGCCGCCAGCGTGGAGAAAGCCGTCGCCGGTACCATCGGCAAATCCGGGTATAACGTACCGGCGATTCTGGCGGCGCTCGGCGGCGCAGAGAACATTGTTTCGCTGGATAACTGCATTACCCGTCTGCGCCTGTCGGTGCACGATATGAGCAAAGTGGACGCCGCCGCGCTGAAAGCCCATCGCGCCATCGGGGTGGTACAGCTCAACCAGCATAATCTGCAGGTGGTTATTGGCCCGCAGGTACAGTCGGTAAAAGATGAGATGGCCACGCTGATGAATACCGTGCAGGCCTGATCCCACTAGTCCCCCTCCGCTACGGAGGGGGCGCTCGCTAAGGAAGCTCCAATGTTTGATTTTGCCACCCCTATCGATCGCCACGGCACCTGGTGCACGCAATGGGACTATGTCGCCGACCGGTTTGGCGCCGCCGATCTGCTGCCGTTCACTATTTCCGATATGGATTTCGCCACCGCGCCCTGTATTCTCGACGCCGTCAGCCAGCGGCTGGCCCACGGGGTGTTCGGCTACAGCCGCTGGCGCAACGAGGCGTTTCTCGGGGCGATTGCCCACTGGTACGCCAGCCGCTTTAACAGCGACATCGATCCGCAATCTGTGGTCTACGGACCGTCGGTTATCTATATGGTGGCGGAAACCATCCGCCAGTGGTCGAAAGAAGGCGACGGCGTCGTGGTCCACACCCCTGCCTACGATGCGTTCTATAACACCATCACCGCTAACCGGCGGCGGATTGCCCCGGTGCCATTGATCCTGAAGGATAATCGGTGGCGCTGCGATATGGACCGCCTGGAGGCGGCGCTGGCGGAGCCAAAGAATACCCTGCTGCTGCTGTGCAGCCCGCACAACCCAACGGGGAAAGTCTGGCGTCGCGAGGAGCTGGAGACCATGGCGGCCCTGTGTCAAAAACATGGCGTCAGGGTGATTAGCGACGAAATTCATATGGACATGACCTGGGGCGAACACCGCCATATCCCGTGGAGCGAGGTCGCTCAGGGACCATGGGCGTTGTTCACCTCCGGTTCGAAGAGCTTCAATATTCCGGCCTTTACCGGGGCCTACGGCTTTATCCCCGAAGAGAACGAGCGCGACAGCTACCTGCAGGCGCTAAAGGGTCGCGACGGGCTCTCTTCCCCTTCCGTGCCGGCGCTGGTCGCCCATATCGCCGCCTACCGCGACGGGGCTCCCTGGCTCGATGCCCTGCGCGACTACCTGCAGGCGAATATGCGCTATGTCGCCGACACGCTCAACAACGCCTTCCCCGCGCTCTGCTGGCAGCCGCCGGAGGCCACCTACCTGGCATGGATCGACCTGCGCCCGCTCAACGTTGACGATCGCGCGCTACAGCAGGCGCTGATCGCCGAACAGAAGGTGGCGATTATGCCGGGTTATACCTATGGTCCTGAGGGCAACGGCTTTCTGCGTCTCAACGTCGGCTGCCCGCGCGAGAAGCTGGAACGCGGTGTCGAAGGACTGATTGCCGCCCTGCGCAGCCTCAGCTGATTCGACGCGCAATCTACAGGTCATCGCGCCGGCGAAACGCCAGATAACCGGCGCCGAGGGTAAAGACAGCGACAATCACCACCAGCAGGATAAACCCGTGGTGGTTGCTTGCCAGCGGGATCCCACCGACGTTCATGCCGAAGAAACCGGCGACGATGTTAATCGGCAGCGCGAGGACGGTGATCACCGTCAGGGTATAGAGGGTGCGATTGCTCTGCTCCAGCTGGCGGGCGCCAATCTCCTCCTGCAGCAGACTGATGCGCTCGATCAGGCCCGACAGATCGTTAAGCACCACGCTAAACTCTTCGGTGAACTGACGAAACGCCTGCACCACCGCGCGATCCATCCACGCCGGCGGCCGGTTAAGCAGCCGGAACATCGCCGCCGGCTCCGGCGCCAGCAGCCGCTGGAAGCGTAAAAGCATCCGCCGTAGCCGCGCCAGATCGGCCCGGTTGCGCTGCACGTGATTGCTCAGAAGACGCTCTTCAATAAGGTCAACATGGCGGCTGGCCTGGCGGACGACCTGCTCCAGCACCTCCTCCTGCTCCTCCAGCAGAAAGGCCAGCAGCTCAGTAGACGTGTTCACCCTGAGCGTCTGCAAGCGCGGCAGCATCCATTCGATAAACCGCAACGGTTTGAAGCGCGCCGTCACCACCAGCCTGGGGCTACAGTAGAGCCACAGCGTGGCGGTTTCCGCGCTGGTATCCTGCGGACGAAACAGCACATCGTTAAGCACAGCGAACAGATTTTCCCCCTGTCGCTCAATGCGGGTGGTGTGCGAGCCGCTGCGGATCTCCTCGAAGAAAAAATCGGCCACCGGAAAGTGGCTGGTTAACCATTTCTCGGCGGTGGCATGATTAAGATTCAGGTGTAACCAGATAAACGCCTTGTCATCGGCGAGCGCCTGATAGCGGGCGCAGACCTCGCCAGAGGCGATCGGCTGCGGGGGGCGCTGTTCATGAAACAAATAGCCATGCACCAGGCCGGAAACTTCACTATCAAAATCGGGCTTTAACATCTTCGCGGTGACGTCTTGACTCATGGCTCCCTCAGGACAGGCACTGGCACCGTTGATGCCCGAATAGTGCCATCTTTCGCTATTTTCCGCGGGCTGGCAAGGTTAATAATCTGGTCATAAAACAGTAACCTGGCTGACATATGACGGCCAGTATCACGCTTCATCCCCTCGCCGCGCAGGCGATGCGATGGAGGCGAACAGAAGGTCTTCTTGCCTTTATGCTCAGGTGGTTATTAAAATAAATTTGATTATCCTCAAAACTTTTTTAGGCAGAAAGCGGTATTAATTTGCGCGCTTAATCATTGCTTTCACCCAGGTTTATTGAGGAGGAGACCATGAAAACCTATGACCGTAATCGTAACGCTATTGCTACCGGCAGCATGGTAATGATCGCCGGTAACGGGACGACGGGCGTGATTAAAGCTATCCATGGCGAGGGGAAAACCGCTGAGCAGCTGCGCCGGGCGGACTGCGTTGAAATCGACGGCTGCGAGGGCCGCTTCTGCCCGTTGGATCTGATCCGTCTCGGCTTCCATTAATTCCTGCCGCCAGGTCGTTAGTATCAGGCCACCTGTGGTGGCCTGCTCTTTTCCCGGGAAATAAAGCGTCTAGCGAAAGCTCCACTGAACACTCATCACAAAGATCGCCGGCACAATAATGCCGCCTTCCACACCGAAATAATCGGTGAAATTATATTGCAGGCCATGATAGAGGTAGGGCGAAAAACCGATGCCGGTGATTTTTTTGGCGGTGCGGTAGGTGCCGGAATCCCCACAGTGGCTGAAGGCATCAAAGAAAAATTCCCCGGTATAGGCATACACCCCTTTCAGTCCCCAGCCGGTATCGTTTTTCAGCCAGTCGCGGCGCACGCCGAGGGTCAGGCAACGATCGTCAAAGCTGTTTTTCATCGTTCCGACCAGCACGCTGTATTTTGAATCCTGAGAAAACTTGCGCTCCACCGAGAAAAAGTTGTTATTGAAATGTTCGTTATATTGTCCGTGGTTACCCGTCATATGATAGACATAGGAACCGGTATTCATCGAATAGAGGTTTAATTCCCCGGCCTGCGCCGACGGCATGGCAACCATTAGTAGCGCTGATAACAAAATCCATAATTTATTTACCATTCAGTAACCTATGCCATACCCGTAAAAAGAACCCGGCATGCTAGCACCGCTTAGCTAAACCAAAGGGCAATCAGATAAACCGACGCTCTTCGCGGCGGGAAAATATGACGCTATCTGCACTATAGCAGTCGCCCTCTAGCCTGGTGAGCGCCTGCGGTTATACTGGAGAAACATTCCCCTAATCGTTAAGGACCGCTGTGTTAGCCACTCTCCTCGTTGCGCTGGTCGCTATTATTCATCTCGCCATCCTGGTGCTGGAGATGTTTCTCTGGGAAGCCCCCGCCGGGCGCCGGGCCTTTAACCTCAGCGCCGATTTCGCCCGGCAGACCCGGGTGCTGGCGGCCAACCAGGGCTTGTATAACGGCTTTCTGGCCGCCGGCCTGGCATGGGGGCTGTGGCTGGGGGCGCCGGGGGTGCAGGTGGTTATCTTTTTCCTGGCCTGCGTGCTGGCCGCCGGGATTTTCGGCGCGCTGACCGCCAGCCGCAAAATTCTCTATATTCAGGCGCTGCCCGCGCTGCTGGCGCTGGTTGCCGTGCTGACGCAAGCGTAGGGCCTTGATCCAAAACAGAGAAAGCAGGCGCTAAGGCGGGTACTATTTGCCCCCTTTGGTCGGTCATCGACCGTTAATACCTTCTGAGTTCAGAGGCATTTTTATGACATGGCAATCCTTCAAACAGGCCTGGCTTATCCGGTTCTGGTCTCCTGTCCCGGCGGTCATTGCCGCGGGCATTCTCTCTACCTACTATTTTGGCATCACCGGCACCTTCTGGGCGGTGACCGGCGAATTCACCCGCTGGGGTGGTCAGCTGCTGCAGCTGCTGGGCGTCCACAGCGAACAGTGGGGCTATTACCAGCTGATACATCTCGAAGGGTCGCCGCTGACCCGCATCGATGGCAGGATGATCATCGGCATGTTCGGCGGCTGCCTGGCCGCCGCGCTGTGGGCGAATAACGTCAAACTGCGCCTGCCACGCAGCCGGATCCGCATTGCGCAGGCCGTGGCGGGCGGCATCATCGCCGGGTTCGGCGCACGGCTGGCGATGGGCTGCAACCTGGCGGCCTTCTTCACCGGCATTCCGCAGTTCTCCCTGCACGCCTGGCTGTTTGCCATCGCCACCGCCATCGGCTCCTGGCTTGGCGCCCGCTTCACGCTGCTGCCCCTTTTTCGCATCCCGGTAAAAATACAAAAGGTGTCCACCGCCTCGCCGTTAACCCAAAAACCGCAGCAGGCGCGCCGCCGTTTCCGCCTGGGGATGGTGGTCTTTTTCGCCATGATCGGCTGGGGCCTGCTCACCGCCGCAGACCACCCGGCGCTCGGCCTGGCGATGCTGTTCGGTATTGGCTTTGGTCTGCTTATCGAGCGCGCGCAGATCTGCTTTACCTCCGCCTTTCGCGATATGTGGATCACCGGCCGGACGGTGATGGCGAAGGCGATTATCTTCGGCATGGCGGCGAGCGCCATCGGTATCTTCAGCTATGTGCAATTGGGGATGGCGCCGAAAATTATGTGGGCCGGTCCTAATGCGGCGATTGGCGGGCTACTATTTGGCTTTGGCATCGTGCTGGCCGGCGGCTGTGAGACCGGCTGGATGTACCGGGCGGTGGAGGGCCAGGTTCACTACTGGTGGGTTGGGCTGGGCAACGTCATCGGCTCAACGCTGCTCGCCTGGTGCTGGGACGATATCGCCGCCCCCCTCGCCACCCACTGGCAGAAAGTCAACCTGCTGAACGCCTTCGGTCCCTTTGGCGGACTACTGGCCACCTATCTGCTGCTGCTGATCGCCCTGCTGCTGGTGATCGCCTGGGAGAGACATTTTTTCCGCCGCCAGGCGGCGGTCCGGACCGTGAAGGAGAGCGCATGAAAAACATCATCCCTGATTATCGCCTGGATATGGTCGGCGAACCCTGCCCGTATCCGGCGGTCGCTACCCTGGAGGCAATGCCTTCCCTGCAAAAAGGCGAGATCCTCGAAGTGGTCAGCGACTGTCCGCAGTCGATCAATAACATTCCGCTTGATGCAAGGAACCACGGCTACACGGTGCTGGATATTCAACAGGATGGCCCAACCATTCGCTATTTGATTCAGAAGTAGCGCCGTTTTCCCGCCGGCGGCCTTCCCCGCCGGCGCTTGTCTCCTCGTTCCCGCCTCGCCGTTCGCTTACGCATCGCTGACCAGGTAGCCAAACGATTGCAATAGATTGTAACACTTGAAACCGTGTTCCAGTTACGCAATAACCATTAATATAACGCGCCTATATTATTAAAATGCGAATAAGTTATTTAGTGAATGGTTTCTGCCGCTATCGGCCAAAGCCGCACACAGCGACACGATAAGGATCGAAATGGAACTGCTGGTCAGGCTGGGTCATTTTTTTGAGCAAGCGCGTTCTGACGCCGACTATGCCACCTTCGCCAATGAACTGCGTCGGCATCAGGTCTCCTACTACATCTATTTTGTTTCCACCGGCAATATGAATTTCGTAATGGCAAACGACGAGGTGGTCTCGGTAAAAAGCGCCCGCGGGCTGCTGCGCGTTCGCGCTGAGGCCAGCCATTGTCTGACCAGGGCCGCCGTTATCCGCCACTTTGCTCGGGCCATTAACTTTGAACAGTACTGCCGGGATCTTGCCAGCGCCGGGGTATTTAAGTGGATCGTCGATCTGGAAGAGGAGACCCGGCACTACTGGTCGAAGGATAATACGCTGTTGTATAAAGAGTGCCTGATGCCCCCCTGAGCCGGTCTCAGGGGGAGGCGGCGAGGGTCAGCCTTTAATCGCGGGTCTGCACCCAAAAGGCGTGGATCAGGCCAGGAATATAGCCCAGCAGGGTCAAAATGATATTGAGAATAAACGCCCAGCCGAAGCCTTTTCCCAGCAGCACACCCAGCGGCGGCAGAATGATAGTGAAAACGATTCTCCAGAATCCCATAACCTCTCCCTTCGTCTAACGTCAATTTTTTACTAAGCTATTCAATAGTTAAGCATAGACGCTTTTCGTCGTTTCGCCAGCAGGCAGCCCCCTCATCTCTGGTAACAAAAATCATTCCCTGCCGTCACGGGCAAAAAAGACCGGGAAAACATTCACTTTTCCCCTCTCCGGCCCGCAGGCCCTGGCAAAGCGCACAGATTGTCAGTTGACCAATCAGGGGGACAGGGCTAAGCCTGGAGGAGTTTCATCACATCGAGTCGTTTTACCAACCGGAGAATATCCATGAGTAAACTTGGGATTAATGGATTTGGTCGTATCGGACGTCTGGTGTTACGTCGTTTATTAGAAGTCGACAGCAGCCTGGAAGTGGTGGCTATCAACGACCTCACTTCGCCAAAGGTGCTGGCCTACCTGTTGAAGCATGATTCAAACTACGGCCCCTTCCCGTGGAGCGTCGACTTTACCGAAGATGCGCTGATCGTCAACGGCAAAACCATTACGGTGTATGCCGAAAAAGAGGCGCAGCATATTCCATGGCAGGCGGCAGGCGCCGAGGTGATTGTGGAGTGTACCGGGTTCTACACCTCGGCCGAGAAATCGCAAGCCCATCTCCAGGCCGGCGCGCGCAAAGTGCTGATTTCCGCCCCCGCCGGCGAGATGAAAACCATCGTCTACAACGTCAACGATGACACCCTGACCCCGGATGACACCATCATCTCCGTGGCCTCCTGCACCACCAACTGCCTGGCGCCGATGGCCAAAGTTCTGCAGGATGCCTTCGGCATTACCGTAGGCACCATGACCACCATCCACGCCTATACCGGCACCCAGTCGCTGGTGGACGGGCCGCGCGGAAAAGATCTGCGCGCCTCCAGGGCGGCGGCGGAAAACGTTATCCCGCACACTACCGGCGCGGCAAAAGCCATTGGCCTGGTGATCCCTGCCCTGAGCGGTAAGCTGAAAGGCCATGCCCAGCGCGTACCGACCAAAACCGGCTCAGTGACGGAGCTGGTATCGGTGCTGGAGAAAAAGGTGACTGCGGATGAGGTCAATCAGGCGATGAGGCAGGCGGCTGAGGGCAATGAATCCTTTGGTTACACCGAAGAGGAGATCGTCTCTTCCGATATCATCGGCAGCCATTTCGGTTCGATCTACGATGCTACCCAGCTGGAGATTGTGGAGGCCGGCGGCGTACAGCTGGTGAAAACCGTCGCCTGGTACGATAACGAATACGGCTTTGTCACCCAACTGATCCGCGTGCTGGAGAAATTTGCCCGCTAAGTGAACGGCGGACAGCCTGCGCTGTCCGCCGGTTCTGTGTGGAGTGCCTCAGGCCTGCAGATAGACCACCTGGGTCTGCAGGTACTCATTCAGGCCGTGGCGGCCATCTGCCCCGCCGATCCCCGACTTACGCCAGCCGGCGTGGAACCCCTGCATCGCCTCAAAGTTCTCACGGTTGATATAGGTTTCGCCAAACTTCAGTCCCTTAATCGCTTTCATCGCCACGTTCAGATCGCGGGTATAGATTGAGGAGGTCAGGCCATAATCGCTGTCATTGGCCATCGCCAGCGCCTCATCGAGGGTCGAAAAGGCCACCACCGGCAGCACCGGACCGAAGGTTTCCTCATGGATAATGTCCATCTCCTGACGTACATCCAGCAGCAGGGTCGGCGGATAAAAATAGCCTTTGCCCTCCAGCGGCTGACCGCCCAGCGCCACCCGCGCCCCCTGCGCCACCGCCTTCGCCACTTTGCCCGCCACCTGGTCCCGCGCCGCCGCGTTGATCAGCGGCCCCATCGCGATGTCATCTCGCGTCGCCGGGTCGCCAAACTGGACGGCCTTCATCGCCTCACCGAGGCGGTTGACGAAGCGATCGTATATTCCCTGCTGAACATAGACCCGCTCGACGCAGTTACACACCTGCCCGGTGTTAATCACCCGCGAGTCCACTACCGCTTTCACCGCCAGCTCCAGATCCGCATCGTCCATTACAATGGCAGGCGCTTTGCCGCCGAGCTCGAGGCACACTTTGGTGATATTTTTCGCCGCAGCGGCCATAATTTTTTCTCCCGCCGCCACGCTGCCGGTCATGCTGACCATCGCCACCTTCGGATTGCCGGCCAGCTCCTGGCCAACGGTTTCTCCGCGGCCAAGCACAAGGTTAAAGACCCCTTTCGGCAACCCAACCTGATGGACAATCTCGGCAAAGGCGATGGCATTATTGGGCGTAAATTCGCTGGGCTTAATGACAATGGTATTTCCAGTGATCAGAGCCGGCGCCAGCTTGCGGGCGATAAGAAAGAACGGGAAGTTCCACGGCAGGATCCCGGTGGTCACCCCCAGCGCGCGTTTAAAGACAAGGATATTCTCCCCCGGGCGATCGCTCTGCACGATCTCACCTTCGTAACGGCGCGCCCATTCTGCCATATAGTCGAGATAGTCCGCGGTGAACGCAACCTCCACCGCCGCCAGCTGCTGGATCTTGCCGCCTTCAGCGACAATCAGCCCGGCGATCTCGTCGGCACGCTGGCGGATACCGGCGGCAATTTTGCGCAGCCAGCCCGCACGCTCAATGGCCGGCAGCGCTTCCCAGCCGGGCTGGGCGCGCTCGGCGGCGTCAATCGCCAGCCGCGCCTCTTCGGCAGTCCCGTCCGGGATCCGCGACAGCAGCGCTTCGGTCGCCGGGTTAAGCACGTCGATCCAGCCGTCGCCGCGACCGGAAACGAACTGGCCATCAATATACATCGGGTGTTGAACGGGTGCTGTCATGGCTGCTCCTGTGGTGCATTTGTATTTAACAGGTGATTTTTTTGTTAAATATCGGGCGGATAAGCCGCTGTTCGGCAGCACATTGACGCAGTTCTGTGAGCTGATTCATAAAAACGGGCCAAAAATGCCCGCTTGAGGTTACATTTTAATAACACAAATTGCCCGTTTGCGACGAATCTGCCGTAAACGGGCATTTTTCAGCCGAGGGTGCGGGCCTGCAGCGCCCCGGCAAGCTGGGCGTCCTCCCGCAGCTGTCGCCAGGCGTCGAGGATCTCCGGCGGGAAGGTGACATGGCTGATGAAGTCTTTTCCCCGCGGACCGTACCCTTCAGGGGTATCCTGCAGGCGCGGCAGCTCGCCCAGCAGCAGCGCCAGGTAGCGGGTGACCGGCCAGAGCCCCGCTCCGCCGCCCGCGAACCCCAGTTGGCCATCGGTCTGCTCCAGCACCGGCGAGCAGCCGGGAAAGCTCAACCACTGCGGCGGCGTCGTCGCCCCCTGCCAGACGCGGGCGAAGGTAGCCATGGTTCGCCGCTGCATAGTCGGGTCCTGAATGACGATCCCGCGACGATGGGCAAGCCCCCGGCTCTCCAGCGTGGTCCGGGTAAAACGGGCGTTCTCACCGCAGTTGGTTGACTGGTCTTCCACCACCAGCCGCGAATGGGGGATGTGCCAGTAGTCATGAGCAATGTCGGCCAGAACATGCGCTTCCGGGCGGCCATCCACCGGCAACGTACGGTAACGGGGATCCTGGCGCACCGCCTCGTAGAGATAGCCCGTAGAATGTCCCACGCCGCCGCTGATCAGCAGCGGGACCGCCTGCGCCGCCGCCAGCCGGCAGGCGGCGTCGATGGTCGGGATCACGGCGTTGCCGGCCAGCACCACCACGTCCACCTGCGGCAGCGCGGGCAGCGTCGCCAGATCGTCCTGCGCCAGCCAGGCGCCGACCTGGTTAGCCGCCGCCAGCGTCGCTGCCGACAGCGGAGGAAATTGTTCTGCCATTCTGTCTCCTTAATCCTCTCTCAGCCGAGCGGAGAGGATGCTTTCGCTATCATAAACGCCGCCTGCCGGGAGGCATAGCGGCGTCGATTTGTAACCATTTTGAAATAACAAGAAACATCTAAAAACAGGCGGGTTGCACCTGAACAACTCACTATGAAAATAACAAAAAACAGCAAAATCAGGTGGAAAATAAAAAATAGCGTCGCGGTTATACCAGTTCAAAGCGCGCCATAATGCCCAGTTTGCCAGCGATAAACTTGCCAATTGTAACCTTCAACCCTAAGTTGCTTAACAATTACACAACCTTTTCACATCAGGTTGCACCCTGCTCGTACAGAGTGACACCTGACCTATCTACCGTGGCGGGAGAACGTTTCGTAATGAGCAATCCACAAGACAACACTGCATCCATTCTGCAGAAAAACAAGAAGGTACTGATCGCGAGCCTGACAGGCAGCGCCATCGAATGGTTCGATTATTTTCTCTATGGCACCGCCGCCGCGCTGGTGTTCAACAAAATCTTCTTTCCGATGGTCGACCCGGTTATCGGCCTGATCCTCTCCTGGCTCTCCTTCTCGCTGACGTTTTTTATCCGCCCCATCGGCGGCGTGATTTTCGCCCATATCGGCGATCGCATCGGCCGCAAGAAGACGCTGGTGCTGACCCTGTCGCTGATGGGGAGCGCCACGGTGGCGATCGGCCTGCTGCCCACCTACGAGATGGTGGGCCTCTGGGCGCCGGCCCTGCTGATTACTCTGCGCATTATTCAGGGCATGGGTATCGGCGGCGAATGGGGCGGCGCGCTGCTGCTGGCCTATGAATACGCGCCGGAAAAGCGGAAAGGCTTTTTCGGCAGCATTCCCCAGGCCGGGGTGACCATCGGCATGTTGATGGCAACATTTATCGTCTCGCTGATGACGCTGTTCGATGAGGCGCAGTTTCTCGCCTGGGGCTGGCGCATACCGTTCCTGCTCAGCTCCGTCCTCGTTTTTCTCGGCCTGTGGATCCGCAAAGATATCGACGAAACGCCCGCCTTTAAGCAGGTGAAAAAATCCGGCCAGGTGGCGAAGGCCCCGCTGCGCGATACGCTCAAGCACCACTGGCGGGAAGTGCTGATCGCCGCCGGCCTGAAAGTGGTGGAGACCGCCCCCTTCTATATCTTCTCCACCTTTGTAGTCAGCTACGCCACCACCACCCTGAGCTATCAGAAGTCGCAGGCGCTGGAATCCGTGACCCTGGGCGCGCTGGTGGCCACCGTGATGATCCCGCTGATGGGGCTGCTGTCAGACAAGGTGGGTCGGCAAAAGATGTACACCCTGAGCGTGGTGCTGCTGGGGCTGTTTATCGTCCCGTGGTTCCTGCTGCTCGACACCGGTACCGGCTGGGGCATCATGCTGGCGACGATCGTTGCCTTCGGCATCCTGTGGGCGCCGGTAACCGCGGTGCTCGGCACCCTGTGCTCTGAGATTTTCAGCGCCAATGTGCGCTATACCGGGATCACCCTCGGCTACCAGCTGGGCGCCGCGCTGGCCGGGGGCACCGCGCCGCTTATCGCCACCGGTCTGCTGGCAAAATATGACGGTGACTGGCGGCCGGTGGCCATTTATCTGGGCGTTACGGTGGCGATTTCGCTGCTGGCGATATTCTGCGCCAGCCGGATGAAGTCCGCGTTGGGCACGGCCCCCTCCCGGGCGGAAAGCGCCTGACCGCAGCCCGCCAGGGCTACTACGGAGCCGACTATCCCGCCCGGCGGCGCTGCGCGTGCGCGGGCCTGGGGGGAGATCGCACCGCGGGGGATACCGCTTATCCCAGGTCCGGTAAGCATGTAGGCCCGGTAAGGCGTCAGCCGCCACCGGGCCGAAACAGGCGTCAAGTCTTCCCCCCTGCTTAGCCGGCCGCCAGGGCCGGCGGGTGTCAGGCGCTCTGGTTGTCCAGCTGAAGCTGCCCCTCGCGCCGCTGCTTCAGCTTCCAGAAGCCCCACAGCGCGATAAACCACAGCGGAGAAGCCAACAGCGCCAGCAGCGTGTCCGGGTCAAAGATCATGATGAAGATAGCGAACGCGAAGAACAGCAGGCTCACCCAGCTCATCACCACCCCGGCGGGCATCTTAAAGATCGACCCGGCGTGCAGGTCCGGACGCTGACGGCGGTAAACCAGATAGGCCACGAGGATCATCCCCCAGCTGAACACCACCATAATCGCCGCCAGGGTCGAGACGATGGTGAACAGGGTCATCACGTTCGGCACCAGAAACAGCAACAGCGTGCCGATCAGCATGCAGAAGCAGGAGAACAGCAGGCTGCGCACCGGAATGCGGGTACTGCGCGACAGGATACGAAACTGCCAGTGCGCATGCTTCTCCACCGACAGGCCGTACAGCATGCGGGTGCTGGAGAAGACCCCGCTGTTGGCCGAGGACATCGCCGAGGTCAGCGCCACAAAGTTAATCACCGCCGCGGCGGCAGGCAGCCCGGCCTTGGCGAACAGCGTCACGAAGGGGCTGGTCTCCGCCGACACCCCCGGCCACGAGGCGACAGCGATGATCACCACCATCGACAGCAGATAGAAGATAATAATCCGCAGCGGCAGAGCATTGATCGCCTTGGGCAAAATGCGCTGCGGATCGCGGGTCTCCGCCGTCATGGTGCCCAGCAGCTCAATGCCGGTAAAGGAGAAGATCGCTATCTGGAAGCCGGCGAAAAAGCCGGTGATGCCGTGGGGCATAAAGGCCGTCGGGTCGGTGAGATGGCTGAGGGAGGCCGTCACGCCGTCCGGGGAGGTCCAGCCGGTGGCAATCATCCAGCCGCCGGTGCCGATCAGGGCGATAATGGTGATCACCTTGATCAGGGCGAACCAGAACTCCGCCTCGCCGAACATTTTCACCGACAGCAGGTTAAGCAGGAACAGAATCGCCAGCATGCTGAGGGCCGGCATCCACGCCGACAGTTCCGGGAACCAGTACTGCATATAGCTCCCGCAGACCACCACGTCGGCGATACAGGTCACCACCCAGCTTAGCCAGTAGGTCCAGCCGAGGTAAAAACTGGCCTGCGGCCCGAGATACTCGCCGACAAAGTCGGCAAACGAGCGGTAGTCATGGCGGGTGAGCAGCAGCTCGCCCATCGCCCGCATCACCATATAGGTAAAGAACTCGACCAGCACATAGATAACCAGGATCGAGGTGCCGGCGACGGCGATGTTGCGCCCCGCCCCCATAAACAGCCCGGTGCCGATGGCGCCCCCGAGGGCAATCATCTGGATATGGCGGGCGCTGAGCCCGCGCTTAAGCTGTGACGCGCCTTCACCTCCGGCGGCAGGTGACGCCCGATGTTGATGTTCAGTCATGGTGTTTCCTCAGGCTGGTTGCGGGAGACTAAGGGCAGCGGCGCGGAGCAACAGCCCGGCGCGCTGGCCGGTGGCGACCCCGGCGTTGGGAAAGAGGATATAGGGGGCCCGGGCCTGCACCACCCAACGTTTCTCTGCCTGGCGGGCGATCTCATACCCTGCCGGGAGCGCGGTGAAGTTTTCAACGTCTGCCGCGAGATTAAGCGTAAATTCCCCCTCGCGCTTGATGATGCTCTCCTCGACCAGGAAGTAGTCCACCGGCGCTTTGTCGCGCGGCGGCAGCGGCGCGTCAGCGATCCAGGCCCGGATCGCCGCGTCGGCGGCGGCGAACAGGCTGAGATCGTTGGCGCCGAACGGCATCACTTTCCCCAGCTCCAGGGTGGCGCTTTGCGCGGCGAACTTTTCGCAGGTGAAATGGGTGAAGGTGCCGCCCGCTTCGGTATGGCGCACGACGGCGTCCATCCCGCTGGCCTGCAGCAGCTGATAGAAATCGGGCGAAAAATCCCCGGCGTGGGCCGGGAGCAGCGCAAACTGGCGATACAGCGATCCGCGAATGGCGGTGTGCATATCGAGATGACCACGGTTGACCGGCCCCGCCGCATCGGCGGCGCGATAAAAAGCCTGCACCGCCTGCTCCAGCGCAAAAGCCCGCCGCGACTCATTTCCCGGGGTGACCGCCAGATGGCGGCCGCCGAACAGGCGATTCAGGTCGTTATGCAGATAGCGGCGCGCGGCGCGGATCGCCGGCAGATTACCAAAGACGATCAGCAGCGCCTGCGTGAGCGGCTGCCGCCCCTGGCTCAGATCGTGGGTTAGCTGCAGCAGCAGTTCAATCGGCGCGGTCTCATTGCCATGCACGCCGGCGGAGAGGATCGTCGCCCGGCGCCACGGCGCCGTCGGCAGCAGCTGTAAAATGCCCTCGCCCAGCCAGCGGGCCTCGATGCCCGCCGGAAAGGTCCACGCCTGCAGGCGGCAGTGCAGTAAATCGTTAACCAGGTGCTCCATCTGCCGCTCCTTAACGCTGAAAATCATAGACCGCGCCGAGGCGCAGGATCTGCGTCAGCTCATCCAGCGCCTGATAAACCTCGCGCAGCAGCTGCGGGTCCGCCAGATCGCGGGCATGCAGCCGGTCGCGATAGTGTTTTTCCACCCATGCCGTCAGCTGCTGATAACGTTCGTCGTTCATCAGGCTATGGGCGTTGACCGCCTGGCGCTCCGCCTCGTTGAGCACCACTCGCAGCCGCAGACAGGCCGGGCCGCCGCCGTTGCGCATGCTTTCCCGCAGGTCAAAGACCGCCACTTCATCGATCGGCGATGCGCTATCGGCGGCGAGATCGCTGAGATAGCGCCAGACGTTTTCCCGCTGGCGGCACTCCTCCGGCACCACGATCAGCATCTTGCCGTCTGGTTTGCTCAGCAGCTGGCTGTTGAACAGGTATGAGGCCACGGCGTCATCGAGCGAAACCCGCTCGTCCGGCACTTCCACGCTGGTGAACGGGATATCCAGACTGTCGCTTTTAGCCCGCAGCGTGGCCAGCACTGTCGCCTGATCGACAAACGCCAGCTGATGGTGGAACAGCACATGGCGATTGCTGACCGCGATGACGTCGTTATGAAACACGCCGCGATCGATAGCCTGCGGCGCCTGCTGGGCAAACACCGTGTAGCGCGGATCCAGCTGATGCAGGCGGGCCACCGCTTCGCTGGCCTCGAGGGTCTGCCGCGCCGGATACTTCATCGGGGCGATACCGCCGCTGGCGCGTCGACCATAGACGAAAAACTGCACCCCCTGCCGGTCATATTCCCGGCAGAAGCGGTTATGGTTGGCCGCCCCTTCATCGCCGAGGTCGCCATGCTGCGGCAGCGCCGCATGGTGGGCAAAGTAGCGCGGATCGGCGAACGTGGCGCCAAGGATCGCCGAGGTGGTGGGTGCCTCCTGCATACGGTGCAGCTTATTGTTCAGGTTGGCGACGGTGAAATGGACTTTGCCATCGGCGCTGTCCGCCGACGGTGAGACAGTCGCCGCGTTGGCGGTCCACATCGACGAGGCGGAGCTGAAGGCGGAGAGCAGCTGCGGCGCCGCGTGGGCCGCCTGCCGGATAACCTGCTCATCGCTGCCCTGGAAACCCACTTCGCGCAGCAGACGCAGATTCGGCCGCGGCTGCGGCGGCAGAATGCCCTGTACGAAGCCGCGGTCGGCCAGGGCTTTCATTTTATACAGCCCCTGCAGCGCCGCCTTTTTAGGGTTAGAGAGACCATCGCGGTTATTTTGCGAGGCTTCATTGCCGACGGAGAGTCCGGCGTAGTGGTGCGTCGGGCCGACCAGGCCATCAAAGTTTGCTTCAAAACCAGACATATGTCCTCACAGGATCCGTTATCAGAATGGCAGGCCCGGCGATACCGTCGCCGGAAGCGTCAGCGTATCGCTGACCAGAGAGGCCATCGGCCAGGCACAGTAGTCGGCGGCATACCACGCTGCCGCGCGATGGTTGCCGGAGGCGCCCACCCCGCCAAACGGCGCTTTACTCGATGCGCCGGTCAGCGGCTTGTTCCAGTTGACGATCCCGGCTCGCGCCTCGTCCGCCAGCTGATCAAACTGCGCCGCATCGCTGGAGATCAGCCCGACGGCCAGGCCATAGCGGGTCTGATTGGCGAGGCGAATCGCCTCCGGGAAGCCGTCGTAACGGATAATCGTCAGCAGCGGGCCAAAGTACTCTTCATCCGGCACCTCAATACCGGTGACGTCGACGATCCCCGGGGTCAGCACCGTGGAGCGCGGGTCAGGCTGGCGCATGCGCAGCAGCACCTTGCCGCCGAGCCCCTCCAGTTTTTGCTGCGCCGCCAGCATGTTCTGCGCAGCGTCGAGAGAGATCACCCCGCCCATAAACGGCGCCGGCTGATCATCCCACTTGCCGGCGCGGATCTGCGCGCTGGCCTCTACCAGCCGCTGCAGCAGCGCATCCCCCTGCTCGCCGCGCGGCACGATCAGCCGGCGCGCGCAGGTGCAGCGCTGCCCGGCAGAGATAAACGCCGACTGGATAATCACATGCAGCGCCGCATCGATATCGGCCACGTCGGCGACGATCAGTGCGTTGTTGCCGCCCATCTCGAGGGCCAGCATCTTCTCCGGCTGGCCGCCGAAGTAGCGATGGAAGTGGAAACCGGCCGCCGCGCTGCCGGTGAACAGCACGCCGTCGATATCACGATTTTCCAGCAGCGCCTGGCCGGTGGCTTTTCCGCCCTGCAGCAGGTTGATCGCCCCGTCGGGGATGCCCGCCTGCTGCCACAGCTGGACCGTCATTTCAGCGGTAGCCGGCGTCAGCTCGCTGGGTTTAAACACAATGGTGTTCCCGGCGATCAGCGCCGGAATGATATGTCCGTTGGGCAGGTGGCCCGGGAAGTTGTAGGGGCCAAAGACCGCCATCACGCCGTGCGGTTTGTGGCGCAGCAGCGCTTTACCGTCCGGCAGCGTCGACTCATGAAAGCCCGTCCGCTGGTGATAGGCTTCGATGGAGATCGCGGCCTTGCCGATCATCGCCTGCACTTCGGTGCGGGTCTCCCACAGCGGCTTGCTGGTCTCGCGGGAAATCAGGGTCGCCACCGCCTCTTTATGCGTCTCCAGCAGCGCGGCAAAACGCTGTACGACGTCAATACGCTCGGCCAGCGGCCGGTGCGACCAGGGATAAAACGCCGCGCGCGCCGCGGCGCAGGCCGCCTGGACGTCGTCAGCCCCCGCGCTGGCCGCCTGCCACAGCAGCGACTGATCCTCCGGGGCCAGTTTGCTCATCGTTGCGCCGCTGCCTGGCAGCCACTGCCCGGCTATAAACTGTGCTTTTACCGCCATGATCTGTTGTCCTCTGGATTCAGGGTTACCGTATAAACGCGGTCGGTTTCACTGACCTGCAGCGCGTCCAGCGCGGCGCTGTCAAGCGAGACCTGCTCTTCGTGGGCCACCAGCAGCGCCCGAAAGTTGTCGAATTGACCGTTGGCGACGAGGGTCGGCGCCGGCAGGTCGCCCATCAGCTGCCGGACAGGCAGGCGCTGGCTGTCGCGCACGGCGCGGATCTGATCGGTGTCCGCCTCCAGCACCGGACCGGCATCGAAAATATCCACCGAGCCGCGCCAGCTGAAACCCTCTTTCTCGAGGATCGCCCGCGCCGGGGCGGTATTGGGATGCACCTGACCGATGACCCCGCGGGCCGCTTCCGGCAGCAGTGAGATATAGATCGGGTACGCCGGCATCAGTTCGGCAATAAAGGTTTTCATGCCGGTGCCGGTCAGCCGGTCGGCATCGGCGAACGGGATGTCGAAGAAATGATGGCCCAGCGCATCCCAGAACGGCGACTGTCCCTGCTCATCGCTGCAGCCGCGCAGTTCGGCAAACAGGTGCGGGGAGAACCACTCGCGAAAGGCGGCGATAAATAAAAAGCGCGCCTTGGAGAGCAGCAGACCATTGCGGTTGCGCTGATACGCCGGGTCGAGAAACAGCGTACACAGCTCACTATGCCCGGTGTGGTCATAGCTAAGATTAAGCAGCTCCTGGGGCTTATAGACTCCCAGCGCTTTCGAGGCGCGCACCGTTTTCTGAATGCGAAAATTGTAAAACGGCTCGTCCAGGCCCACTGCGACCTCAATGGCGCTCACCCCCACCACCCGCGCCAGCGCGGTGTCCTCCAGCACAAACAGGAAACCCTGCTGGCTGCGCGGCAGTTCGCCGGCGAAGGTCTCGATACTGCGCCGGATCCGGGCCGCCAGGCGCCCGACGTCATGCGGTAAAGAGGTCATGCCGACCCCCGCCCGCGCGGCGAGGCGGACGATGTCGTCGAGATCGTTTTCCCGTACGGGACGAAATAGCATCACAGGCCGTCCTCCCGGTTAGCGGGTTAAGCGGGCAACGGCGCGATCAAGGCGCACGAAGGCTTCCGCAATATCCGCCAGCGGGATATTGAGCGCCGGCGCGAAGCGCAGCACGTCCGGGCCGGCAATCAGGGCGATCAGCCCCTCTTCCGCCGCCAGGTTGGTCAACGTTTTGGCCTTGCCGCGCAGCGGCCCCGCCAGCTCAGCGCCGATCAGCAGACCGGTGCCGCGCACGGCGCTGAACGCATCGTAACGGGCAGAGATCGCATTCAACTGGTCAACGATCAGCGCATGGCGCTCGCCAACGCCCGCCAGCAGCGGCGCATCGAGATGGGCCAGCACGGCGTTAGCGACGGTTGCCGCCAGCGGGTTGCCGCCGAAGGTGGTGCCATGGGTGCCTGGCTGGAAGACCTGCGCCCAGGCCTCTTTCGCCAGCATCGCGCCGATCGGGAAGCCGCCCCCCAGCCCTTTGGCGCTGGTGAGAATGTCCGGGACGACGTTGTAATGCTGGTAGGCGTAGAGATGGCCGGTACGCCCGGCGCCGGTCTGCACCTCATCGAATATCAGGGTGGCATGATGGCGATCGCAGAGGGTACGCAGCGCCTGCAGGAACGCCGGGTCCGCCGGGATCACCCCGCCTTCGCCGATAATCGGCTCGACGATCACCGCGCAGGTGCGCGAGGAGATCGCCGCAGTGACCGCCTCGATATCGTTATAGGGCAGATGGGTAATGCCCTGCGGCAGCGGAGCATAATCGCTGGAATATTTCGGCTGGCCGCCAACGGAGACGGTGAACAGCGTGCGGCCGTGGAAGGCGTGGTTGAAGGCGATAATTTCGCTTTTTTCACCGCCAAACTTATCGTGGGCATATTTCCGCGCCAGCTTAAGGGCCGCCTCGTTGGCTTCGGCGCCGGAGTTGCAGAAAAACACCTTGTCGGCAAAGGTCGACTGCACGAGGGTTTTCGCCAGCTGCAGCACCGGCTCGTTGGTATAGCCATTGCCGATATGCCACAGTTTCGCCAGTTGATCCTGCAGGGCCTGAGCCAGCGCCGGGTGAGCATGGCCCAGGGCGTTCACTGCGATGCCGCCCGCCATATCGATATACTCTTTCCCCTGCTGGTCCCAGACGCGGGAGCCCGCCGCTCTGACCGGAATAAACGGCGCGGGGGCAAAACAGGGAACCAGGTAAGCGTCAAAATCTTCGCGAGTCATACTGCCTGACATAATTTATCTCCGGAACGTAAGACGACGGAAAACGCTCCCGTCGCGTTGGACAATCGACATTAACCCTGCCCCTCGGCTTATTTTGGGCACGAGCGCGCCCGCTGCGATGGTAAAAATATTCACCACAGAAAAATAAAGCCCTATTCTTTTTACGGGTAATTGTTAATTCATGGTTAATGCCATGTTGTTGTGTGGGCTAATGCTGGCCTGTGAACAACAAGATTGTCAATACGGGCAAAAGCAATTTATTCACTTTTTGAAGATCATCAAGATAATGAAAAACATAGAAAAAATATTTTCTCATGCACTTAAGTGAATAAAAAGTGAATTAAAATGCACAGCTTGCGGGTGGTTGACGTGCGTAGTTATTCACTTAAAAAATAAAAAATCTAACAAAAATTTAAAAATCGGAATTGCCGTCAAATACCGCTTTATAAAATTGGTGATACCATTCATTGCACAGAGTTTACTGCTGTAGCTATTCCACGGTTTTACACGACATAAATAACACTGAGAAACAGGACTCTTATGGAAAAGTTATCTTACGCATCTGAAAGTAGTACATCTCCATGGACCACCTACCTGCGCCAGATCGACCGCGTCGCGCCTTATCTCGGCGATCTTGCCTACTGGGTGGAAACCCTGCGCCATCCGAAGCGCGCGCTGATCGTCGACATTCCTGTGCAAATGGACGACGGCACCATCCGCCACTTCGAGGGCTATCGCGTTCAGCACAATCTGTCGCGCGGACCGGGTAAAGGTGGTGTTCGCTACCATCCGGATGTCGATCTTAACGAAGTCATGGCACTTTCTGCCTGGATGACCATTAAGTGCGCCGCGGTCAATATTCCTTACGGCGGGGCCAAAGGCGGCATCCGCGTCGACCCCTTCTCCTTGTCGGAAGGTGAACTGGAGCGTCTGACCCGCCGCTACACCAGCGAAATCGGCATTATTATCGGGCCGCAGAAAGATATTCCGGCGCCGGACGTCGGCACCAATGGCAAAGTGATGGCATGGATGATGGACACTTACTCCATGAACCATGGCACCACCATCACCGGCGTGGTCACCGGCAAACCGATCCACCTCGGCGGCTCCCTCGGTCGTGAAAAAGCCACCGGACGCGGCGTGTTTGTCACCGGCCGGGAAGTTGCCCGTCGCGCCGGTATCGAAATTGAAGGCGCCAAAGTGGCGCTGCAGGGCTTTGGTAACGTCGGTAGCGAAGCGGCCCGCCTGTTCGCCGGCGTCGGCGCTCGTATCGTGGTTATTCAGGATCATACCGCGACCCTGTATAACGAAGGCGGAATCGATATGGCCGCCCTCACCGCCTGGCAGGCGGAGAAAAAGCAGATTGCCGGTTTCCCGGGCGCCCAGGAGATCGATAAAGACGCCTTCTGGACCACTCCGATGGACATCCTGATCCCGGCGGCGCTGGAAGGGCAAATCACCCGCGAGCGCGCTGAGAAGCTGACCTGCAAACTGGTGCTGGAAGGGGCCAACGGCCCAACCTATCCGGAAGCGGACGACGTGCTGGCCGAGCGCGGCGTGATCGTGGTGCCGGACGTTATCTGCAACGCCGGCGGGGTGACCGTCAGCTACTTTGAGTGGGTACAGGACATGGCCAGCTTCTTCTGGAGCGAAGAGGAGATCAACGCCAAGATGGACCGCATTATGACCGACGCTATCGTGCACGTCTGGGATAAAGCCGCCGAGAAAGAGTGTACGCTGCGCACCGCCGCCTATATCGTGGCCTGCGAGCGCATCCTGATGGCGCGTAAAGACCGCGGCATCTACCCGGGCTGATCCCCATCAGCAACCGCATCAGGGGTGGCCTTGCGCCGCCCCTTTTTTTCTTTGCCGCGCCGTTAACCGCCGAGGATGTGCGCTATCTGACGAGGAGTTGTTCGGCAAAGGTGACAACGTCACGCAAGTAATAACCATCCGCTGCCCGTAGGGGATTATTTTTCGATTAAATCAAAGTCGCCCTGGGTATAGCGTAAGCCAGTGACGTTGTCGGCAGTGAAAATATGTTCGATGGTGAGGATGTCCTCCGGCGCGAGAGTAATATTCGCGGCGCCGGCATTGTCGCGCAGGTGAGCAATTTTCCTCGCCCCCGGGATAGGCACGATATCCTCGCCTTTGCTCATCACCCAGGCAAGGGCAATCTGCGCAAGGGTCGCGTCATAGCGGGTGGCCACCTGCTGCAGGCGCTCAAGCAGCAGCTGGTTTTTGCGCATGGTTTCGGCCTGGAAGCGCGGCAGATGGCGGCGGAAATCATCCGCTGCCAAAACGCCGGGATCGGTAATTGTCCCCGTCAGGAAGCCGCGGCCAAGCGGGCTGTATGGCACAAAGCCGACCCCCAGCTCGCGGCAGGTGTGGAGAATACCGGCCTCCGGCTCGCGGCTCCATAGCGAATATTCCGACTGCACGGCAGCGATCGGATGTACCTTGCAGGCCCGGCGCAGCGTCTGAGCAGATACTTCCGACAGACCGATATGGCGAATTTTACCCTCTTTAACCAGATCGGCCATAGTGCCCACCACCTCTTCCACCGGTACCGCGGGATCGACGCGGTGCTGATAGAGCAGATCGATGGTCTCGACATTCAGTCGCTTCAGCGACCCTTCCACTGATTCGCGAATATGTGCCGGACGGCTGTCAACGCCGGCCATCCGCTCCAGACCCTGGCCGGTCGGCAAAATACGAAATCCAAATTTGGTGGCAATCTGCACCTTATCGCGAAAACCTTTAATCGCTTTTCCGACCAGAACTTCATTATCGAAAGGACCATATACTTCGGCGGTATCCAGGAAGGTCACGCCCATGTCCATGGCGGCATGGATCGTATTTATCGCCTGCGACGTTTCAGCGCCGCCATAGGCAAAACTCATCCCCATACATCCGAGACCTAATGCGGAAACCTGAAACTTCTCTTTTCCAAGATAACGTGTTTTCATCTTATTTTCCTTAATTGCTGAATGGCATTAAATATATACTTCCCTTTCATATTGATAACAATTAATCTATTCCGAACGCGGTGTTAGCTGGAAATTAACAATGAAAACCTTGCCCGATCTGCAACAAATAGAAATATTAATACTCATAGTGAAACATGGCAGTTTTCGTCAGGCCGCTAAAGCGTTAAACCTTTCCCCACCGGCCCTTACCGTCGCTATTAATCATCTGGAAGAAAAGTTAGGCGTGCGCCTGCTAAATCGCTCAACGCGCAGTTTGTCATTAACCGCAGTGGGTGAGGAATTTCTTAATAATATAACGCCGGTGGTCAATGATTATCGCCGGGTGGTGGACAGTCTGAATTATCACCGTCTGACTCCGGAAGGCGTGGTGAAAGTTAATTTACCGCGCATTGTTATTGACCTGTTTTTTCAAGACTATTTTATCGCCTTTAAAAACGCCTGTCCCAATGTGACGCTCGAACTGTATGCCACCGATCGGAAAGTCAATATTATCGAGTCCGGTTTTGACGCCGGCATTCGCTATTCGCAGGATGTGCCCAAAGAGATGATTGCCATCCCCTTTGGCGAGAAACTATCGCTGATCCCGGTGGCCAGCCCGGACTATATACGCGAAGCCGGAGAGCCCGACACCCCGCAGTCATTAGTTAATTTCCGCTGCATTAACCGCTGTTTTCCTGGTGGTGAGAAGTACCGCTGGGAGTTTATTGGCCCCAGCGGCGAGCTTAGCGAGGTCGCGGTTAAAGGCGATCTGGTCGTCGATGCCGATAGCGCAATGATCCAGGCCGCGGAGAGCGGATTAGGCATCGCCTTTGTCTATCAGTCGCTGGTGACGCAGCAGCTGAGCGCGGGCAGCCTGGTCCATTTGTTACCCGACTACCGCTATCCTGCCGACCATTTTTGCGTCTACTACCCAAGCCGGAAACATATTCCCGCCCCCCTGCGGGCCTTTATCACCTGGGTGATGGCGCAGAATAAAAATATCCTCGGTCAGCAGACCGCACGACACGGATCGCGGCCGGAAGATTAACTACAATTAACGTACATACCGTTAACCAATTTCTATCTTTCATCTTGAACTCCGGCGGTTATCCGGCATAAAATCGTTAGAGCTCTAACGATATTGACAGACGACCTATGGACAATCGACAGCTTACCTTCTCCCATCTTTTATACCTCACCGCGCACCACTGGCGGCTGGCGGTCAATCGTCGGCTGAAAAATCTCGGTCTCAGCCAGGCCAGCTGGGTGGCGGTAGCGTCCATCGCCCGCCACCAGCAGCCGCTGTCGCAAAGCGAACTGGCGCAGGAGCTGGGGGTGGAGAGCCCGACCATTGTGCCGTTGATCCATCGTCTGGTCGCCCTCGGACTGGTTGAGCGCGTCACCACCGCCAGCGACAAACGTAAGCGACTGCTGGTGGTCACCGACAAAGGGAAGGCCCTCTATGAACAGGTCAAAACGGTGGCTGACGATCTGCGCGAAGAGATCCTGACGGCGATTACCCCACAGGAGCAGGAGCAAACCCAGCGGGTGCTGGAAAAGCTGTTGCGCGAAGTGGAGAAGAAATAATGCCCCGTCGCCAGGATAACCCCTACGCCCCGCATGACTGGGCGCCGCATGAAAAACCGGCTCTGCTCGGTTCGCCGTCGACGCCGCTGCACAGTCCGGCGAAACGCCTTGCCTACGGCGTGGTCGGTCTGCTGGTATGTCTCACCGGCGCGCTGGGCAACGCAGTGGTCACCGCCAACCTGCAGCTGCTGCAGGGTACCTTCGCCGCCTGGTCGACAGAAATCGCCTGGCTGCCGGCGGTATACGTGATGACCAACGTCTCCATCAACCTGCTGCTGGTGAAATTCCGCCAGCAGTTTGGCCTGCGCGCTTTCACCGAAGGCTTTCTGGTGCTCTATGTGCTGGTCACCTTTTTCCACCTCTTCGTCAACGATCTCAGCTCAGCGATGATGGTTCGCGCCGCCCACGGCATGGTGGCCGCGGCGCTCAGCTCGCTGGGGATTTACTACCAGGTACAGGCCTGGCCTGCGCGCCATCGCCTGAAAGGGCTAACTATCGGCATCACCGGCTCGTCACTGGCCATTCCCCTGGCGCGCCTCTTTTCCACCGAACTGCTGCAGACCGATGAATGGCGCGGTCTCTACTTCTTTGAGCTGGGCCTGGCGCTGGTGTCGCTGGCCTGCGTCATCGCGCTAAAACTGCCGCCAAGCGATCGTAAAAAAGTGTTCGAAAAAAAGGATTTCATTACCTTCTTTCTGCTGGCGCCCGGCATGGCGCTGGTGTGCGCCGTGCTGTCGCTGGGGCGGCTCGAGTGGTGGTTTGAAGCGCCGTGGATCGGCTGGGCGCTGGCGGCGGCGGTAATACTGATCGTCGCTGCGATTACCTTCGAGCATAACCGCAGCAACCCCCTGCTCAATACCAAATGGCTCTCCAGCGGCAGCATCGTGCGTCTGGGCCTGATTATGCTGTTGATCCGCATCGTGCTGGCGGAGCAGAACACCGGGGTCATCGGCTGGCTGCAGTACGTTGGCCTGCAAAACGAACAGATGACTAACCTCGCGTGGTCGATTTTCGCCGGTATTCTGTGCGGGATCATTGCCAGCTGTCTGACGCTCAACCCGCAGAAGCTCTACTGGCCGACCGCCACCGCGCTGGCGCTGATCATGATAGCCTCGCTGCTCGACAGCCAGTCCAACGCCCTCACCCGTCCGGAACAATTAATGTTCAGCCAGTTTTTACTCGGCTTCGGCAGCGCCTTCTTTCTGGCCCCGGCGATGCTCGCCGGGATTGGCGGCGTGTTTGCCGACCCGCGCAACCTGGTCAGCTTCTCGGTGCTGTTCGGCATGAGCCAGAACATTGGCGGGCTGCTCGGCTCGGCGATCCTCGGCACCTTCCAGACCTGGCGTGAGAAATTCCACTCCAGCCAGCTGGCGGACCAGATAACCACCCTGAACCCGCTGATCGTCGAGCGGCTGCAGCAGTACAGCCAGATGTATCAGAGCCAGATTGGCGACAGTACGCTGCTCAACGTTCAGGCCACCACCCTGCTGCAAAACGCCGCGACGCTGCAGGCCAATATTCTCGCCTGGAATGATACCTATCTGCTGACGGCGGCGATCTCCGCCGGGACACTAGTGTGGGTTTTCTGGCGCTTAATTCGCTTACGACTGACTGCCCGTATCGCGTTGCAACGCGCTACCGGCAGCAAATAATTATCATCATTTCATCTCTGGAGTCGTTATGAGTCAGCAGGATGCGGCCAAACAACAGGCCAACACCCGGAATAATATTCGCGTGGTTTCCATTTTTACCGCCGCGGCGATAGGCCTCGTCGGCGTGCTGGTGATCCTCTACGCCTGGCAACTGCCGCCGTTCACTCGCCATAGCCAGTTTACCGACAACGCCTATGTGCGCGGGCAGACCACCTTTATTAGCCCGCAGGTCAACGGCTATATCACCGCCGTCAACGTCAAAGATTTCGCGATTGTCCAGCCGGGCGAGGTGCTGTTCCAGATAGACGATCGCATCTATAAACAGCGGGTGCATCAGGCCCAGGCTACCCTGGCGATGAAAGAGGCCGCGCTGCGCAATAACCTGCAACAGCGCAAAAGCGCCGAGGCGACGATCGCCAAGAATGAAGCCGCGCTGCAAAACGCCCGCGCGCAGAATCTGAAAATCCAGGCCGATTTAAAACGCATCCAGCAGTTAACCGCCGACGGTTCGCTGTCGATCCGCGAACGTGATTCGGCGCGGGCCAGCGCGGCGCAAGGGGCGGCGGATATTGAGCAGGCGAAAGCGGCGCTGGAGATGTCGCGCCAGGACCGTGAATCGACCATCGTCAATCGCGATTCGCTGGAGGCCGACGTGGCCAGCGCCAAAGCGGCGCTTGAGCTGGCGCAGATCGACCTGCAGAATACCCAGATTATCGCCCCCACCGGCGGCCAGCTGGGGCAGATCTCGGTGCGTCTTGGCGCCTATGTCAGCGCCGGAACCCATCTGACCTCGCTGGTTCCGCCGCAGCACTGGGTGATTGCCAACCTCAAAGAGACCCAGTTGGCCGAAGTACGCGTTGGCCAGCCGGTCACCTTCACCGTAGACGCGCTCAACGGCGAGACCTTCCACGGCAAGGTGCAGAGTATATCCCCGGCGACCGGGGTGGAGTTCAGCGCCATCTCTCCGGACAACGCCACCGGCAATTTCGTCAAGATCGCCCAGCGCATCCCGGTGCGTATTACGGTCAACGACGGGCAAAACAACAGCGAACGCCTGCGGCCGGGGATGTCGGTGCAGGTGACTATTGATACCCGTGCGGAGAAACAACCATGATCCGCCCGGTCGCCCTTGCTATCGTTCTGGCGCTGGTCGGCTGTCAATCCGCCGATGTGCAACGCGCGCAGCCGACCCTGACCATTCCTGCCGCCTGGCGGGCCGACGTTGGCCCGGCCAGCCCGGTGGAGGGTGTATGGTGGCGCAATTTTCATGACAGTACCCTCAATCAGTATGTCGACCAGGCGCTGCGCTATAACAGCGATGTGCTGATCGCCCGCGAGCGGGTGAATGAGTATCAGGCGCGCGCTTACGCCGCCGACAGCAGCCTGTTTCCGTCACTGGACGCCAGCCTCACCGGCACCCGCGCCCGGACGCAGTCCGCCGCCACCGGCCTGCCGATCCACAGCACACTGTATAAGGGCGGCCTGACCGCCAGCTATGATGTCGATATCTGGGGAGCGAACCGCAGCGCGGCCAACGCCGCCGGGGCCAGCCTTGAGGCGCAGAAAGCCGCCGCCGCCGCCGCCAATTTGAGCGTCGCCAGCTCGGTGGCCGTTGGCTACGTCACGCTGCTGTCGCTGGATGAGCAGCTGCGGGTGACCCAGCAGACGCTAACATCAAGGGAAGACGCGTGGCGCCTGGCCAAACGTCAGTTTGAAACCGGGTATACTTCACGCCTTGAGCTGATGCAGGCGGATTCGGAGCTGCGGTCAACGCGGGCGCAGATCCCGCCGCTACAGCACCAGATTGCGCAGCAGGAAAATGCGCTCAGCGTGCTGCTCGGCGATAACCCTGGCGCGGTAAAACGCGGCGAGTTCGCCCAGCTTACCCCGCTGCGTCTGCCGTCGCAGCTGCCGTCCACCTTGCTCAACCGCCGTCCGGACATCGCTCAGGCCGAGCGCCAGCTGGTGGCCGCCGACGCCACGCTGGCCTCGTCGCAGGCGCAGCTGCTGCCCTCTATTAACCTGACCGCTACCGGCAGCCTGCAGGACCGGACGCTGCCGGATCTGCTGGACAACCCGCTGCGGCTGTGGAGTCTTGGCGGCAGTATTCTGGCGCCGCTGCTAAACCGCCAGGCGTTAAATGCCCAGGTGGACGTCTCCATGGCCCAGCGCAACCAGGCGCTCTATAGCTATGAGAAAACGGTGCGCAGCGCGTTCAAAGAGGTCAATGACAGCCTGGACGCCATCAGTCGCTATGGCGAACAGTTAACCGAGCTTCAGGAACAAGAGACCGTTGCCCAGGAAACCTTACGTATTGCACAAAACCGCTACCGTAACGGCTACTCTTCTTATCTGGATGTGCTTGATGCCCAGCGAACGCTGTTCTCCACCCAGCTTAGCGTGGTGCAGGTGAAGAACAACCTGCTGCTGGCGCAGATCGATCTGTACCGGGCGCTGGGAGGCGGCTGGTCTGACTCATCAGGGAGCTAAATGGGGAAGCGTCATATGCAACAACAGTGGTCGGCAGTAGACAATTATTTGATTAAGGCCTTAATTCCCGGCGATCCTGTGCTCGATCGGGTACTGGAAAACAACCATCGTGCCGGGCTCCCGGCACACGATGTCGCCGCCAATCAGGGTCAGTTTCTCGCCCTGCTGGTACGGCTAACCCAGGCTAAGCGGATACTGGAGATCGGCACCCTCGGCGGCTATAGCACCATCTGGATGGCGCGCGAGCTTCCTGCAGACGGCCAACTCCTCACCCTGGAGGCCGACGCGCATCATGCCCAGGTGGCGCGGGAGAATCTGCAGCTGGCGGGCGTTGACCAGCGGGTCACGCTACGGGAGGGACCCGCGCTACAGTCCCTGGAGTCGCTTGGCGAATGTCCCGCTTTCGACCTGATCTTCATCGATGCCGATAAGCCGAATAACCCCCATTATCTGCGCTGGGCGCTACGTTATTCCCGCCCAGGAACCTTAATTATTGGCGATAACGTGGTACGCGACGGCGAAGTGGTCAACCCACAGAGCGCCGACGAGCGCGTTCAGGGCGTGCGTCAGTTCATTGAGATGATGGGCGCCGAGCCACGGTTGACGGCAACGGCGCTGCAAACCGTGGGCACTAAAGGCTGGGACGGCTTTACTCTGGCGTGGGTAAACGCTTAAGCGTGGACGCCTGACCAGTAGCCCCGGTAAGCGCAGCGCCACCGGGGACAACCAGCCAGGCTATGGGGTAATTTGCTCCATCGCCTGCAACACTCGCTTGTCCGAGATAGGATACGGGGTGCCCAGCTGCTGGGCGAAGAAGCTGACCCGCAGCTCCTCGATCATCCAGCGGATCTCCCGGACATCGTCGTCCTCACGGCGGTTCGGCGGTAGCTTATTCAGCCACTGCTGCCACGCCTGCTGCACGCTCTCCACCTTAAGCATCTGCGCCCGATCGCGGTGCGGATCGATAGCCATCTTCTCCAGACGCTTTTCAATCGCCTGCAGATAGCGCAGCGTATCGCCAAGACGGCGGAAACCGTTGCCGGTGACAAAGCCGCGATACACCAGACCCGCCATCTGCGCTTTGATATCCGACAGCCCCAGCGCCATGGTCATATCCACCCGGCCTTTCAGCCGTTTGTTGATATTGAACACCGCGGTGAGGATCTGCTCGACCTGTTTAGCGATCTCCACCACCGTGTCGTTGAGCTCGGCTCGCACTTTATCGTGCAGCTGACTAAAGCCCTCTTCCGTCCACACCGGACCGCCCGCCTCGTCAATAAGCTTATCAACGCCGCAGGAGATGCAATCGTCAATCAGATCCAGCACTTTGCCGTACGGGTTAAAGTAGAGCCCAAGCTTGGCTTTATTCGGTAGTTTCTCGTGCAGATACTTAATCGGCGACGGGATGTTGAGCAGCAGCAGGCGACGCAGACCGCGCCACATGGCCTGCTGCTGTTCCTGTGGATTATCAAACAGTTTGATGGCCACGCTGTCGCGCTCGTCCACCAGCGCCGGCCAGGCTTTCACCTTATAGTTACCGCGCTTCTGTTCGTAACTTTCCGCCAGGGTGCCAAAGCTCCAGATATGCAGCCCGCTCTGCTCAATACCGTCATCAGCGACCGCCGACAGCGTCTCCTGCACTTTGCCCTTCAGGGCGTCTTTCAACGCCTGCAGCGAGCGCCCTTCCTGCAGCTTCTTGTTTTTATCATCCACCACCCGGAAGGTGATTTTCAGGTGATCGGGCACCTGATCCCACTGCCAGGCTTCGCGGTCGATGGTCACGCCGGTCATCTTACGCAGCTCGCGCTCCAGCGAATCGAGCAGCGGCAGCTCAAGCGGCGCCGCCCGGCCAAGAAACGCTTCCGCATAGTTGGGAGCCGGGACGAAATTGCGCCGTACCGGCTTCGGCAGCGATTTTATCAGCGCGATAATCAGCTCGCGACGCAGGCCAGGGATCTGCCATTCAAACCCGGCTTCCTCTATCTGGTTGAGCAGCGGCAGCGGAATATGCACCGTCACGCCATCGGCGTCGGCGCCAGGTTCAAACTGGTAGCTAAGCCGCAGCTTGAGGTTGCCCTGATGCCAGAAATTCGGGTAGTCCAGTTTACTGACCTGCTCCGCCCCCTCTTTAATCAGCATGCTCTTTTCAAAATTGAGCAAGTCTGGCGTTTCACGGCTGGCCCGCTTCCACCAGCTATCGAAGTGGCGGGCGGAGATGACGTCGTGGCTGATACGCTGGTCGTAGAACTCGAACAGCGTCTCGTCATCCACCAGGATGTCGCGGCGGCGCGACTTATGCTCCAGCTCTTCGATTTCCGCGCGCAGCTTCAGGTTATCGCGGAAGAAGGCGTGCCGTGTCTGCCAGTCGCCCTCTACCAGCGCGTGGCGGATAAATAGCTCACGACACAGCGCCGGATCAATCTGGCTGTAGTTGACCTTACGCGCGGCGACGATCGGCAGGCCGTAAACGGTAACCTTTTCCGTCGCCATTACCGCGCCCTGCGACCGCTCCCAGTGCGGCTCACTGTATGAGCGCTTGATCAGGTGCTGCGCTACCGGCTCCACCCACTCCGGCTCAATGCGCGCGGCGATGCGGCCCCACAGGCGGCTGGTCTCGACCAGCTCGGCCACCATCGTCCACTTCGGCGGCTTTTTAAACAGGCCGGAACCCGGGAAAATAGAGAAGCGGGCGTTGCGCGCGCCGGTAAACTCCTGCTTATCGGCATCCTTCATGCCGATGTGCGACAGCAGACCGGTCAGCAGCGCAGTATGGATCTCGCGATATTCCGCCGGCTCACTGTTGATCGGCAGGCCAAGCTCTTTCACCACCTGGCGCAGCTGGGTGTAGATGTCCTGCCACTCGCGCACGCGCAGATAGTTAAGAAAATCGACCCGGCACTGGCGGCGGAACTGATTCGACGACAGCGCCTTCTGCTGCTCGCCGAGGTAGTTCCACAGATTGACGAAGGCGAGGAAATCGGACTCTTTATCGTGGAAGCGGCGATGTTTTTCGTCAGAGGCCTGCTGTTTGTCCATCGGCCGCTCGCGCGGGTCCTGGATCGACAGCGCGGAGGTGATGATCATCGCTTCCCGCACGCAGCCGTGCTTCTGCGCCTCCAGCACCATCCGCGCCAGACGCGGGTCCACCGGCAGCTGGCTGAGCTGGCGGCCCATCGGCGTCAGCTTATAGGCGGTGGCCTGCTCATCGGTGGTGATGGCACCCAGCTCTTCCAGCAGGCGTACGCCGTCCTGGATATTGCGCTTATCCGGCGCTTCGACAAACGGGAAGGCGGCGATATCGCCTAAGCCCAGGGCGGTCATCTGCAGGATGACCGACGCCAGGTTGGTGCGCAGAATCTCCGGGTCGGTAAATTCCGGGCGCGACAGGAAATCGTCTTCTGAATAAAGACGAATACAGATCCCTTCCGAAACGCGGCCGCAGCGGCCCTTACGCTGGTTGGCGGACGCCTGGGAAACCGGCTCGATCGGCAGGCGCTGCACCTTGGTGCGGTAGCTGTAACGGCTGATACGCGCAGTACCGGGATCGATAACGTACTTAATGCCCGGCACGGTCAGCGAGGTTTCCGCCACGTTGGTCGCCAGCACGATGCGCCGCCCGCTGTGCGGCTGGAAGACGCGGTTCTGCTCGCTGTTGGACAGGCGGGCGTACAGCGGCAGCACTTCGGTATGGCGCAGATCCAGCTTATTCAGCGCATCGGCGGTATCGCGAATTTCCCGCTCACCGCTCATAAAGATCAGAATATCGCCGGGCCCTTCGCGCCCCAGTTCGTCAACCGCATCAAAGATCGCCTGTAACTGATCGCGCTCGGTATCGTCCGCCTCTTCCACTATCGGCCGATAGCGCACTTCCACCGGGTAAGTCCGCCCGGAGACTTCGATAATCGGCGCATTATTGAAATGCTTTGAGAAACGTTCCGGGTCGATGGTCGCCGAGGTAATGATGATTTTCAGGTCCGGGCGGCGCGGCAGGAGCTCTTTCAGATAGCCGAGCAGAAAGTCAATATTCAGGCTGCGCTCGTGCGCCTCATCGATAATGATGGTGTCGTACTGCATCAACAGACGATCCTGCTGGATCTCCGCCAGCAGGATACCGTCGGTCATCAGCTTAACCATGGTGTTTTCGCTGACGTGGTCGCTGAAGCGGACTTTATAGCCGATGCAGCCGCCCGGCTCGCTCTGCAGCTCTTCGGCAATACGATTGGCGACGGTCCGCGCCGCCAGGCGACGCGGCTGGGTATGGCCGATGAGTCCTTTCAGCCCGCGCCCCAGCTCCATGCAGATTTTGGGCAACTGGGTGGTTTTACCCGAACCGGTCTCCCCGGCGACGATCACCACCTGGTGGTCGCGCACCGCCTCGAGAATCTCTTGTTTTTTCTGGCTAACCGGCAGGTTTTCCGGATAGGTGATGGCCGGACGCGCCGCTTCGCGCAGCAGGACTTTACCGGCTGCCTGGCTTATCTCCAGCGCCATCTCCTGCAGAATGGCCTGTTGCGATTCAGGATTTTTAACCTTCTTCACGCCGTGCAGACGGCGGGCAAAGCGCGTTTTGTCGCGCAGCATCAGGCCGTCGAGCTGTTGATAAAGCTGGGGGAAGGTGATTTTTTGTTGTTCTGTCATAGCGTTATCGGGCAGAGCTCTGCCGGGAAAATCTCTTTTGAAGTATTGCCTTAGAGTACCACATCTGTGTCATTCGCGCCTTGTTCAAAAAATCTGAACATAGGATTCGATATATTGCGCTATCTCTGTGGCGCGATTGTGAATACAGTGTCAACAAGCACCAGGGCATTGACCCGTCAATCACATTAAAAAAAGGAAACACCCATGAGCAAAGTATTAGTTCTGAAATCCAGTATTCTGGCAGGGTACTCACAATCTGGTCAGCTTTCCGACTATTTTGTTGAACAATGGCAGGAAAAACACCCTGGCGATGAGATCACCGTGCGTGACCTGGCCGCCAATCCGATCCCGGTTCTGGATGGCGAACTGGTTGGCGCCCTGCGTCCGAGCGACGCGCCGCTGACTCCGCGTCAGCAGGAAGCGCTGGCCCTTTCCGACGAGCTGATCGCCGAACTGAAAGGCAACGATGTGATTGTTATCGCTGCGCCGATGTACAACTTCAACATCCCGACGCAGTTGAAAAACTATTTCGACCTGGTGGCTCGCGCCGGCGTCACCTTCCGCTACACCGAGAAAGGGCCGGAAGGTCTGGTAACCGGTAAACGCGCGGTCGTCGTTACCAGCCGCGGCGGTATCCATAAAGATACTCCGACCGACCTGGTCACCCCATACCTGTCCACCTTCCTCGGCTTCATCGGCATCACCGACGTGAACTTTGTGTTCGCCGAAGGTATCGCTTACGGCCCGGAAGTCGCGGCCAAAGCGCAGTCTGACGCGAAAGCGGCCATCGACAGCGTGGTTGCAGCCTAATATTTCACTCCTCTCGCTTCCTGCGGGAGGAGAGTTTTACTTTTTCTCGTAGCGTAAATACCCCACCACGCCTCCGCCGCCATCCTTTGGATGATTCACGCCGTCGTTGACCTCCACGCAAGGGAAATCGAAAGGCGAAACGCCGTCAATGCAGGCCACATTCACCCCATACTGCTGTGGGTTTGATCGCCGTTGATGAAAGGTGTAGATCCCGCATACCGAGCAGAAAAAGTGCACGGCTTCCCCTGTATTAAAGCGATACTCTGTGAGCTTATCCCCTCCGCGTACCACCTCTATTCCTGAACGCGGCGAAGAGACCGCGACCGCCCCACGCATGCGACAATATGAGCAGTTACAGCGCCGAACGGTGTTGAAGCCGTCGCTGAGTTCCACGGTAAACGCCACCGCACCGCAGTGACAGTGAGCGGATAATTTCTCTGCCATAATTTTACCCCTCAGGTTGCGGCTTTTGGCCGCAGGTTTTCATCAAACGCCAGCCGCTTACGCCCTGCTTCGACTTCCCGTAATGGCTCCACCTGGTGCAGCGTCTGCTTACAGCGTTCCACCAGCGCCTGGTATTCACGGGTACCTTGTTTTTTCCACGCCAGCTCCTGTTCGCTCAGGGTGCGAATCGCTTTTGCCGGGCTGCCGATAATCAGATGGTTGGCGGGCATCTCGGCGTTGGCTTTGACAAAGGCCGAAGCGCCGACAATGCTGTTTTCGCCAATGACCGCCCCGTCGATAATCACCGCGCTCATGCCCACCAACGCGTTGCGGCCAATCACGCAGCCGTGCAGAATAGCGCCGTGGCCGATATGGCCCTCCTCTTCCACCACCGTATCCTGGCCGGGGAAGCCATGCATCACGCAGTTATCCTGAATATTGGCGCCGTCTTTGACCACGATGCGCCCGAAGTCGCCGCGCAGGCTGGCGTTGGGCCCAACATAGACCCCTTTGCCGAGGATCACGTCGCCAATCAACACCGCGGTCGGGTGAACGTAACTCTCCTCCGGCACCACCGGCGTCAGTCCATCAATCTGATATATCGGCATGCAGCCTCCTTATGCGCCCGGCAAACCGCCAAAGCGCTGATAATAGAGCGGACCCGGCGCCGGGAGCTCGCCCACCGAGCTCTCACCTTTCTCGCTGACAAACGCCAGCGCACCGGGACTCACGCGTTGATAAATATTGATACACAGCTGGCGGGCGGTTTGCCCTGCCCAATGCGCCGGCAGGAGCTCTTCCGGCAGCAGCGGGTCTTTGAGCACCACCCGGCGATAGAAATGGATAAGGAGCAGTTGGATCTGGAAACAGCGCTCCGGCGTCAACTCTGACGGCTCGCTGTCGCGCAGCAGCGGCAGTAATGGTCGGAACAATGCGATAAACGCCTCGTACATCTCATTTTGTTCGGTGAGATGCCAGCACTCCTCTACGCGGTCGCGCAGCGCCGCCCTTGAGAGCGCCAGCGGCGAATGGGCTTCAAAACAGATGACGTTTTCGGCGACGCCCGCTTCGTGGAGCAGAGACTGGACATCGGCCAGCTTTTGCGACGGCGAGGCCAGCAGGCTCGGCGCCAGCGCGCCAAACCCCTGCCACAGCAGCTGCTTTTTAACGTCGGCGAGCACATTTTTCTCCAGGCCTTCCGAAAGCAGCAGCAGCCAGGTACCGTCCCATTCCGGGGCACTGGCGCGATAAATTTTATGCTCCGCGCGCCGGGTCAGGCGCAGCCCTTTATCACTCAGGCGATAGAAGCTGCGCCGGCCGATGCGGACAACATCAAGCCACTCTTCTTTATTGAGGCGAAACAGCGCGGTGCGTACGAAGCGCTCGCCGAAGCCTAATCCTTCCAGCAGCGCCGCGACGCTGCCCAGCCACACTTCCCCACCGCGTTGTAATAAAGCGTCGCCATACAGCGAGGCAATTAATGACGTGCCGCTGATGGGCATCGCCGTCACCGCTTGTTGAATAAAGGCGTCGAGTTTACTCATCTGATTCATTCTGTTGTTATATTTTTCCTTTATGAATCATAGCACAGGAAATTCCCGGCTTACGGCGTAAAGGCCTCAGCCGGGTTATCGGGGAGAGGATTAACCGCTAACCACCGCTTTTCGCAGGTCGAATACCCGACAGGCTTTCCCTTCCGAGCGCGGAATGCTGCCGCAGTTGACGATAGTAATATCGGTGGAGATCCCGACCATCGACTTAATGCGGTGACGCAACTGATGGCAAATCTGGCAGCGTTGTTCATGACTCAGCGCCAGCCCGCTCTCTTTCAGCTCAACGCGCACCGCCAGCGAATCCAGATGACCGCGGCGATTGACCTCTAACTGATAGTGCGGCGCCAGGTGTTCAAACTTGAGGATCTCCTCTTCCAGCTGCGAGGGGAAGACGTTAACCCCGCGGATAATCAGCATATCGTCGCTGCGTCCGCTGATGCGATCCATGCGGCGCATGGTCCGCGCGGTTCCCGGCAGCAGGCGCGTCAGATCGCGGGTACGATAGCGGATCACCGGCAGCGCTTCTTTGGTCAGGGTGGTAAACAGCAGCTCACCATGTTCGCCATCTTCCAGCGGCGTACCGTCGTCCGGGTTGACGATTTCCGGGAAGAAGTGGTCTTCCCAGATAGTCGGGCCGTCAACGGTTTCCAGACACTCCATCGCTACGCCCGGTCCCATGACTTCCGACAAACCGTAAATATCCAGGGCGGTGATCCCCAGCCGGCGCTCGATTTCCGCGCGCATCGCCAGCGTCCACGGCTCAGCGCCAAAGACGCCGACCCGCAATGAACAGCTGCGGGCATCGCCGCCCATCTGGCGCTCCAGCTCTTCAATCAGATTCAGACAGTAGGACGGCGTCACCATGATCATATCCGGCTGGAAATCGCGGATCAGCTGCGCCTGTTTTTCGGTCTGTCCGCCGGACATCGGGATCACCGTCGCGCCCAAACGTTCCGCGCCGTAGTGCGCGCCAAGGCCGCCGGTAAACAGGCCATAGCCGTAGGCGACGTGAATTTTATCTTTTGCTGAACCACCGGCCGCGCGCAGCGAACGGGCGACAATATTGGCCCAGTTATCAATATCGTTTTGCGTATACCCCACCACCGTCGGTTTGCCGGTGGTGCCGGAAGAGGCGTGAATGCGCACCACCTGCTCCATCGGCACCGCGAAGGTATCGAAGGGATAGTTGTCGCGCAGATCCTGTTTGGTGGTGCAGGGGAATTTTTGTAGATCGTTTAATTCCCGAAAGTCGTCAGGGTGCACGCCGGCGGCGTCGAATTTGCGGCGATACATCGGCACATTTTCGTACGCATGCTTCAGCGTCCATTTCAGGCGCTGGGTTTGCAGGGCCTGCAGTTCGTCACGCGATGCGGTTTCAATCGGATCTAATTTTGTAGTAGTTATCATTGTAGGGTACTCGCAGGTAAATTAGCTCACACTCGCTCGAGGATCATGGCAATGCCCTGACCCACGCCAATACACATCGTACACAGCGCATAGCGCCCGCCCCGGCGTTGCAGCTCAAGGCTGGCGCTCAGCGCTAACCGCGCGCCGCTCATGCCCAGCGGATGGCCTAACGCGATGGCGCCGCCGTTGGGATTCACGTGCGCCGCATCGTCCGGCACGCCGAGCTGTCTGAGCACCCCCAGCGCCTGGGCGGCGAAGGCCTCATTCAGCTCAATCAGATCCATATCGTTAATATTGAGTCCCGCCCGCTCCAGCACTTTACGCACCGCCGGTACCGGCCCCAGTCCCATCAGGCGCGGTTCGACACCCGCCGTCGCCATCGCCACGATACGCGCCCGCGGCGTGAGCCCCTGGATAGCGGCCTGCTGTTCGCTGGCGATGATCAGCGCCGCGGCGCCATCGTTGACGCCTGAAGCATTGCCCGCAGTAATGACGCCGCCCTGGCGGAACGGCGCTTTCAGTTTCGCCAGCTGCTCAAGCGTGGTTTCCGGGCGCGGATGCTCGTCCTCGCGCACGTCGCTAACCGCCCCTTTCCGGCCGACAATCTGCACCGGCACAATCTCCTGCGCCAGAATGCCGTCGCGCTGGGCCTGCGCCGTGCGCTGCTGGCTGCGCCAGGCGAAAGCGTCCTGATCGGCTCGGCTGATATTTAACAATTCAGCTACATTCTCGGCCGTTTCCGGCATGCTGTCAGTTCCGAAGTGTTGCGCCATGAGCGGGTTCACAAAACGCCAGCCAATCGTGGTATCAAAGAGTTCCGCCTGACGCTGGTACGGCGCGCTGGCTTTTCCCATCACGAAAGGCGCACGCGACATCGATTCCACGCCGCCGGCAATCAGCAGATCGGCATCGCCGGCTTTGATCGCCCTGGCGGCAAAGCCGATGGCATCCAGACCCGATCCGCACAGGCGGTTAATCGTGGTGCCCGGCACGGTATGCGGGTAACCGGCCAACAACGTCGCCATGTGCGCTACGTTGCGGTTATCTTCCCCGGCCTGATTCGCACAGCCGAAAATCACATCATCAATTGCTGCCGGGTCGAGCCCGGGATTACGACTCAGGAGCTCACGCAGCGGGATCGCCGCCAGGTCGTCGGCGCGCACACTGGCCAGCGCGCCGCCGTAGCGGCCAATCGGCGTACGGATCCCGTCACAAATAAAGGCGTCGCGCATTACACGTCTCCCGTGATTGTGCCGCCGATGCGGTGTGATTTGCCGCGGAACAGGGCCACAATCTTTTGCTGTTGATTAACAATTTCGATGTCGTAGACGCCGGTCAGCTTGCCCTGCTGTTTGACTCTGGCGGTGGCGACCAGCCGGTCGCCGGCAAACGCCGGACGAAGAAAATCAATGCTTGCCGCCGAGGCCACCGCCGCCAGCCCCTGGCTGTTACAGGCGTAGGCGAAAGCGGTATCGGCAAGCGTAAATAGCTGACCACCGTGACAGGTTTGATGGCCGTTAAGCATGTCCGCCGAGACGGTCATGCTCATCTGCGCAAAACCGTCGTCCATTTCGATAAGTTCGATCCCCATCTTTCTGGCGCAGGTATCTTTTTCGTACATCACGCGCGCGTTGCGCCACGGATCATTGCTCATGGTGCTTCTCCATCAGCGTCTTCTGGCGCAACAGGGAACAGGGGCGATAGCGCTCCTCGCCATAATGGTGTTGCAAGTTCTCCAGCAGTTGCAGCACCCGCCGCCAGCCAAGGCGTTCTCCCCATGCCAGCGGGCCATGCGGATAGTTGACGCCAAGGCGCATCGCGGTATCGACATCCTGCGGGCTGGCGACGCCTTTTTGCACCGCATCCAGCGCTTCGTTAATCAGCATCGCCACCGTGCGCCACACCAGCAGGCCGGGATAATCGGCAATACGCAGCACTTTCTTGCCCTGCTGCTGGAAGTAATGCACGGCCTTATCAGTGGCCGCAGGCGCGTTGGTTGCCGCTGCGGCCAGCACCACCGTATCGCTGGCGCACAGGTCATACACCACCACCGGGCGGTGATGCTTAATACTCAGCGCCAGGGCGGTCTCGCCTTCAGTCTCCAGCAGCAAGACATCGTCTAATTCAGTGACGTTGTCACTTCTGACGGTAACGGATTCAGCACCTATCATTACCGGCGGCAGCGCCGCGTCCGGCAGTGTCTCAGCGGGCCAGCGATAGACGCCGTGGCCGCTCTTTTTACCTAGCCGCCCGGCCAGCGCCAGCTCTTGCTGGAGGAGCGATGGCAGGTAGCGGCGGTCCTGCCAGAAGGCGTTAAACACCGAACAGGTCACGGCGAAGTTGACGTCCTGGCCAATCAGGTCCGTCAACGCCAGCGGTCCCATCGGGAAGCCGCCGCCGTCACGCAAAGCGGCATCGATAATCTCCGGGGCGGCGACCTGCTCTTCCAGCGCGCGCCAGGCCTCAGCGTAGAACGGACGCGCTACGCGGTTAACGATAAAACCGGGCGTTGAGCGGCAGCGCACCGGCTGTTTCCCCCAGCCGCTTACGCACTGGCACAGCTGCTCCACCACTTCGGTGGAGGTCGCAAGACCACTCACCACCTCGACCAGCTTCATCACCGGCGCCGGATTAAAAAAGTGCAGTCCGGCCACCCGCTCCGGGTTTTTGACCCCGGCGGCGATAGCGGTAATCGAAATAGACGAGGTATTACTGGTCAACAGCGTTGACGGCGCGCAGATCGCCGCCAGCTGCGCGAACAGCGCCGTTTTAACTTCCAACCGTTCAGAGGCCGCTTCGATCACTAAATCCGCGTCGGCAAGTGCGGCTAAATCGTGGGCCGGATGCAGGCGCGCCAGCAGCGCATCAGCCTGCTCTGACGCCAGTTTGCCCCGCGCAACGCGTGACGCCAGACGCCCGGCGATACCCTCTATCGCCAGGTCTACAGCCTTAGGGTTAATATCAAAAATACGCACCGGATGCCCGGCGGCGGCAGCCACTTCGGCGATGCCGGCCCCCATGGTGCCGCTGCCGATCACCGCCACGGTGGCTAAGGATGTCGTCATCATCTATTTCCCGCTGAACTGTGGTGGCCGTTTGGCCAGAAACGCGCTGACCCCTTCGCGGTAATCATCGCTGCGCCCGGCCAGACGCTGATAATCGCGCTCCAGGTCCAGCTGCGCGTCGAGACTGTTGGTTTCAGAGGCCAGTAGCGCCTTTTTAATCAGCCCAAGACCAAACGTCGGTTGCGCCGCCAGATGGCGCGCCAGTTGCAGACTGGTATCCGCCAGTTCTGAATCGTCCACCAGTTGCCAGATAATCCCCCACTGAGCGGCCTGTTCCGCGCTAAGGCTGTCGCCCAGCAGCGCCAGCCCCATCGCGCGCGCACGGCCGGCCACCCGCGGCAGGAACCAGCTGCCGCCGCAGTCCGGCACCAGGCCGAGCTTGCTGAACGCCATCACAAATTTGGCCGAACGCGCGGCCAGCACGATATCGCAGCCCAGCGCCAGGGTAGCGCCCGCGCCGGCGGCCACGCCGTTAACCGCGCAGATGACCGGTTTCGGCAGCGCCGCCAGACGGCGCACTAACGGGTTGTAAAAGCGTTCTACCGACATGCCGAGATCCGGCGGCGGGCCGCTGGGGTCGACATTGCGGTCGTTCAAATCCTGGCCGGCGCAAAAACCGCGGCCGGCGCCGGTGATCAGCAGGCAGCGCACGCCATCATCGCGCTCGGCCTGCTTCAGACATTCCGCCAGCTGGTGATGCATCAGATCGTTAAAACTGTTGAGGCGGTCCGGGCGATTGAGGGTAATGGTCATGACGCCATGTTCCACTGCGCTGAGAATGAAAGCTTCCACGATTAGCGTCCTTTAAATTCCGGGGTACGTTTTTGTAAGAAGGCGTCGATGCCTTCGCGGCGGTCCTCGGTGGCGCTCAGCAGGCTAAACAGCTGGCGCTCCTGTTGTAGACCGGCCTGCAGGCTGACTTCCTGCGACAGGCGCAGCGACTGTTTTGCCGCCCGTAGCGCCAGCGGCGAATGGCGGGCAATGGTGGTTGCCAGTTTCAGGGCATACTCATCGGTTAACGCCGCCGGATGGATATCACTGACCAGCCCGGCCTGCTGCGCCTGGCGGGCGTCAATACTCTCGCCGCTCAGCACCATCCGGCTGGCCAGCGCCTTGCCAACGCTGCGGATCAGCCGCTGGGTGCCGCCAGCGCCCGGCATAATGCCGAGGGTAATTTCCGGCAGGCCAAAGCGGGCGTTGTCACCGGCGACAATCAGGTCGCACAGCAGAGCCAGCTCGCAGCCGGCGCCGAGCGCGTAGCCGTTGACCGAGGCGATGAGCGGCTTAGTAAAAGCATCGATTCGCCCCCATAACCGTGGGCGAATATCATCCAGGGTGGCAGGCAGATCTTTTTCCGCCATTTCATTGAGGTCAGCCCCGGCGGCGAAAAAACGCGCGTTACCGCTGATAACGCAGACGCCGACGCTGTCATCAACTGCCGCCGCCTCCAGCGCCTCGGCAATCTGGGTTAATAAGGCATTGTTCAGCGCGTTGCGGGCCTGCGGGCGGTTCAGCGTCAACTGAAGCACCCGGCCATGACGGTGGATCAGCAGGTCGCTCATGCCATCCCCCGCGCGTCAAAGTCGACCACCACATCGCCGCTGGTCGGCAATGACTGGCAGCTCAGCACGTAGCCCGCCGCCAGCTCATCCGCTTCCAGGCTGTAATTGGCGGCCATCGCCACTTCACCGCGCAGCACTTTGCATTTACAGGTGGCGCATACCCCGCCCTTACAGGCGAACGGCAGATCGGCGCCCTGACGCAATGCGGCATCCAGGATGCTGTCGTCTTCGGCGCTGAGGGCGATAAGCCGATCGCGCCCGTCCTGGCGGATGGTCACCGTGCGCCCTTCCGCCTGCACTCCAGCGGCCCGCTTCACATTGCCGCCTGGGGTATTAAAGCGTTCGAGATGAATCGATTTCTCCGCTACGCCAAGTTCACGTAACGTCGCTTCCGCCTCGTCCATCATCGCCGCCGGACCGCAGATAAAGGCCTCGTCGAAACGGCTGAAATCCAGCAGATGGTCAGCGAGCTGGCGCAGTTTGTCGCCGTCAATGCGCCCCTGTAGCAGATCGCTGTCCATCGACTCCTGGCTAAACAGGTGGATCACCTGCAGGCGCTGCGGATAGCGGTCTTTTAAATCGGCCAGCGCCTGGCGGAACATCATGCTATGGCTGCTGCGGTTGCCGTAGATCAGCGTAAAGCGGCTTTGCGGCTCGGTCGCTAGCGTCGCGCTAATGATCGCCATCATCGGCGTGATCCCGGAGCCGGCGGCAATCGCCAGATATTCTCCCTGCCGTTCGGCCTGCGGTTGATAACCGAAATGCCCCTGCGGCACCATCACCTCCAGCTCCATACCCTGCTGGATATCGTGCTGGGCGTAGCGCGAGAAGCGTCCGCCGTCGATGGCTTTGACCGCGACGCTAATTTCGCCTGGCGTGCGGCTGTGACAAATGGAGTAACAGCGGCGCAGTTCTTCGCCGCCCAGACGGGCTTTTAGCGTCAGATGCTGGCCCGGGCGAAAACAGTATTCCGCCTGCAGGGCTTGCGGGATCGCAAAAGTGATGGTCACCGCATCGCGGGTTTCCGGCTCGACTCTCGCCACCTTAAGCGAATAGAACGTCGTCATGGCAACCTCAAATACATTTAAAGTAATCAAAAGGTTCCCGGCAGCTGTCGCAGCGATAGAGCGCTTTGCAGGCCGTGGAACCGAATTCGCTAATCAGCGAGGTATGGGCGCTGCCGCAGCGCGGACAGCTCACCTCAGCGGGCATATCCGCATGGCAGGCGTGCCCCTGGGGCGGGCTGATGCCGTACTGGCGCAGGCGCTCGCGGGCATCCTGACTCATCCAGTCGGTGGTCCACGGCGGATCCAGCTGCAGGACGATATGTACCGGCTGAAAGCCATGCTCGCTCATGACCGTGCGGATCTCCCCCAGCAGATGCTCCGTCGCCGGACAGCCCGAATAGGTCGGGGTAAAGCCAATCACCCAGCCGTCGCCATGGCGCGCGACGCTGCGCACCATACCAAGGTCGGTGATGGTGAGTACTGGCACTTCCGGATCCGGGATCGCGCTTAATAATCCCCAGATGGTGCGAACCTCTGCAGGAGCGATATCGGCAAGACGTTGCATAGTCACCTCACTTACCACTGCAGTCCGGGATGCGAACGCTGCAGATACTGCATCTCCGCCAGCAGCGGGCCGAGATGTTCACTGTGCAGCCCCTGTTTGCCGCCGCTGCGGAAGGCCGCTTCCTGCGGGATCTGTAAGCCGGAGTCGAGAAGCGCCGTGTGTACCGCGCTTTGCCATTCGGCCTGCAGTTCACGCGGATCAACCGCAATGCCCTGCTCAACCAGGCTGAGCTCCACTTCATCAGCCAGGAACAATTCGCCGGTGAAGCGCCACAGATTGTCGACCGCCTGCTGCATTTTGCGATTTGATAATTCGGTGCCGTTACCCAGACGCTCCAGCCAGCCGCGGCTAAAGCGCTGGTGGTAACGCACCTCTTTCAGCCCTTTAGCGGCAATGGCCGCCAGCTGCGCGTCGCGGCTGTTCACCAGCCGGCTGAACAGGGCGACATGCCAGACGTCGATAAAGAACTGGCGGGCGATAGTGTCGGCAAAATTGCCGTTTGGCTGCTCCACCAGCAGCAGGTTGCTGAACTGGCGCTCATCGCGGCCAAAAGCCAGCGTATCTTCGTCGCCGCAGCCGTTAAGCTCGGCGGCATAGCTTAAAAAATTGCGCGCCTGGCCGAGCAGGTCGAGGCCGATATTGGCCAGCGCAAGATCGATCTCGAGCTCGGGAGCATGTCCGCACCAGGCGCCTAAACGCTGGGCCAGAACCAGACCATTGTCGCCAAGCCGCAGGGCGTAGGTGGCTACGGGGTTAGGGTTATTCATCGCCGCCTCACATATGTTCCATGCCGTCCGGCACGGTATAGAAAGTCGGATGACGGTAGACTTTGCTTTCCGCCGGGTCGAAGAATTCGCCGCGATCTTCCGGCTGCGAAGCAACGATTTCGCTGGCCTTCACCACCCAAATTGAGCAGCCTTCGCTGCGGCGGGTGTAGGCATCGCGGGCATTCTCCAGCGCCATTTGATCATCGGCAGCGTGCAGACTGCCGACGTGACGATGGGATAACCCCTGTTTGCTGCGAACGAACACTTCATATAACGGCCAGTAAACTTTGCTCATGTTGTCTCTCCTCATGCCGCGCTGCGGGCCTGCTGTTTTTGCGCATGGGCCAGCGCGGCTTCGCGCACCCATTCGCCCTCTTCCCAGGCCTTACGCTTGGCGGCCAACCGCTCGTGATTGCAAATGCCACGGCCGCTAATCACCTCGTTAAATTCCTGCCAGTCGATTTCGCCGAAGCGGTAGTGCCCGCTGGCTTCATCAAACTGCAAATCCGGGTCCGGGACGGTCATACCGAGGATCTCTACCTGCGGCACGGTATTGTCGACGAAGCGCTGACGTAGCTCGTCGTTGGAGTGCAGTTTGATTTTCCACGCCATGCTGCGGGCGCTGTTCGGCGAGTTGTCATCGTTAGGGCCAAACATCATCAGCGCTGGCCACCAGAAGCGGTTAATGGCGTCCTGCAGCATCTGCCGCTGCGCCTCATTGCCCTGCGCCAGCGCCATGCAGGCTTCAAAACCCTGACGCTGGTGAAAGCTCTCTTCTTTGCAGATTTTGACCATCGCCCGGGCATAGGGGCCGTAGGAGGTCCGGCACAGCGCCACCTGGTTGACGATGGCCGCGCCATCGACCAGCCAGCCGATCACGCCGATATCCGCCCAGCTGAGGGTCGGGTAGTTAAAAATGGAGGAGTATTTCATCTGCCCGTCGAGCATCTTCTGATACAGGTCTTCCCGGGCGCAGCCAAGGGTTTCCGCAGCGCTATAGAGATACAGCCCGTGTCCAGCCTCATCCTGTACCTTAGCCAACAGGATCGCTTTGCGGCGCAGCGTCGGCGCGCGGGTGATCCAGTTGCCTTCCGGCAGCATGCCGACGATCTCCGAGTGCGCGTGCTGGCCTATCTGCCGAATCAAGGTCTTACGGTAGGCATCCGGCATCCAGTCCTGCGGTTCGATGGCCGTTTCCTGCGCGATGCGCTGGTCAAAGCGTTGTTCTTCTGTCACGTCATCACCTTTATGATTCCGATATTCACAACAAAAACATTTATGTGAATCACTTTGCTTATTGAAGGTTACATATTGGTTAAATAAAACCACAAATTTTGTTTGCTCTTTTTGTGATAATCTCCGCAAAACCTTTTGTAAACCACAATAAATACAGTAATTTAAGCATAAGGCGTAACCCCGTCGCGATCACAATGTTAATAATTTATTAAATACAGGCTTGCATTTTATGATTCATAAAAGAACTATTTATAGATATCACACGTAACATATTTGGAGATTTGCGATGCAGCAGTTAGCCAGCTACTTATCCGGCGCCTGGCAGACCGGCCGGGGCCGCGCCCGTACTATCCATCACGCCATCACCGGCGCGGCGCTTTGGGAGGTGACCAGTGAAGGCCTGGATATGGCGCAGGCGCGCCGCTTCGCGATTGAGCGCGGTGGCAAAGCCCTGCAGGCGATGACCTTTATTGAACGCAGCGCGATGCTGAAAGCGGTGGCGAAACACCTGCTGGAGCAGAAAGACCAGTTCTACGCCATCTCCGCGCAAACCGGCGCCACTCGCGCCGACAGTTGGGTGGATATTGAAGGCGGTATCGGTACCCTTTTCACCTATGCCGGGCTCGGTAGTCGAGAATTACCGGACGATATCCTGTGGCCGGAAGACGAGCTCATCCCGCTCTCCAAACAGGGCGGTTTTGCCGCGCGTCATGTGCTGACATCAAAATCAGGCGTCGCCGTCCATATCAACGCCTTCAACTTCCCCTGCTGGGGAATGCTGGAAAAACTGGCGCCCACGTGGCTTGCCGGTATGCCGGCTATCATTAAACCGGCAACCGCTACCGCCCAGCTCACCCAGGCAATGGTGAAAGCGATTGTCGACAGCGGCCTGGTGCCGGAGGGCGCCATCAGCCTGATTTGCGGCGGCGCGGGCGATCTGCTCGACCACCTCGATAGCCAGGACGTGGTTACCTTTACCGGGTCAGCCGCCACCGGCCAGCAGCTACGGGCGCACCCTAACCTGGTAGCCAAATCCATTCCCTTTACCATGGAAGCAGATTCACTCAACTGCTGCGTGTTAGGCGAAGACGTCACTCCGGAGCAACCGGAATTCGCGCTGTTTATTCGGGAAGTGGTCCGCGAGATGACGGCGAAAGCCGGGCAAAAATGTACCGCTATCCGCAGAATCATTGTGCCACTGGCTCAGATTAATGCGGTTAGCGATGCACTGATCTCCCGCCTGCATAAAGTAACCGTCGGTGACCCTGCGCAGGAGGGCGTTAAGATGGGGGCCCTGGTTAATAGCGAACAGCGTCAGGACGTACAGGAGAGCGTCAATAAGCTGATAGCCGCTGGCTGCGAAGTACTGCTCGGTGGAGAGGCGGACCTCAGCGCGGCCGGCGCATTTTTCCCGCCGACCCTGTTGTACTGCTCACAGCCGGATGAAACGCCGGCGGTTCACGCCATTGAAGCTTTTGGTCCGGTGGCGACGCTGATGCCGTATCGCGACCGCCAGCATGCGCTGACGCTGGCGCGCGCCGGCGGCGGCAGTCTGGCGGGGACGCTGGTCACCGCCAGCGGCGAGCTGGCGCGTGAGTTTATCCTCGGCGCCGCCCGCGCCCATGGCCGTATTCAGATACTGAATGAAGCATCCTCCGCAGAATCAACCGGCCACGGTTCGCCGCTGCCGCAGCTGGTGCACGGCGGCCCTGGCCGCGCTGGCGGCGGAGAAGAGCTTGGCGGGCTGCGTTCGGTGAAACACTATATGCAGCGTACCGCGGTCCAGGGCAGCCCAACGATGCTGGCGACCATCGGTCAACAGTGGGTGCGCGGCGCCCAGGTGAACGAAGACCGTATTCACCCGTTCCGCAAATATTTCGAAGAGATTCAGCCTGGCGACAGCTTATTAACCCCGCGCCGAACCCTGACCGAAGCGGATATCGTTAACTTCGCCTGCCTGAGCGGCGATCATTTCTACGCGCACATGGACAAAATCGCCGCCGCCGAGTCGATTTTTGGCGAGCGGGTGGTCCACGGCTATTTCCTGATCTCCGCTGCGGCCGGGCTGTTCGTCGATGCCGGCGTCGGGCCGGTTATCGCCAACTATGGGATGGAAAACCTGCGCTTTATTGAGCCGGTCAAACCGGGCGACACCATTCAGGTTCGCCTGACCTGTAAGCGTAAAACGGTCAAACGTCAGCGCAGCGCCGATGAGAAAGCCACCGGCGTGGTGGAATGGGCGGTGGAGATTTTCAACCAGCACCAGCAGGCGGTGGCGCTGTATTCCATTCTGACCCTGGTGGCGCGTCAACAGGGAGATTTCCCGGCGTGATAGCGAAAAATAGACCGCTGGCGCTCTGTTGGCCGACCCTTTAGCCATTGATACTGCAATCGGTTTGCAACGGTTTCGCCCCGGGAAGTCCTTTATGTTATCCGTGGCTTCAGCGCACATTGCGCTCCCGGTTAATCGTCTGCGTTATGCCTGGCATAGCGCAGGGAGCGCACAGGGGGCGGCCAGTCGCCGCTGCCCCCTGTACCCCCGGGCTCGGGCCAGCAAGAATGGTGAATAAATTAACGGCAGGCCGCACGGCCCCCAGGCCGGGTAAGGCGTCAGCCGCCACCCGGCAAAAAAATCAGCGCACGTTCTCAATGCCTCTGCGGAGGCATTTTTTACGTCCGTCTGGCAAAACTGACAAACAAGCTGGCAAAAGCAAACAAACGCCCCGGCACCGCTGGCTGGTAGCTTAAGGATGACAAAGCCGACATTCGCAGCGGCAAGAGACAACACAACAATAAGATGAGGTCACAATGGCAAACGGCTTGAAATTTTCTCCTCGTAAAACCGCGCTGGCGCTGGCCGTGGCGGTGGTTTGCGCCTGGCAATCACCGGTCTTCGCTCACGGTAGCGAAGCCCACATGGTACCGCTGGATAAAACGCTGCAGGAATTCGGCGCCGATGTGCAGTGGGATGACTACGCGCAAATGTTCACCCTGATAAAAGACGGCGCTTACGTCAAAGTAAAGCCCGGCGCCAAAACGGCGATCGTCAACGGTAAATCCCTTGACCTACCGGTGCCTGTGGTAATGAAGGAAGGTAAAGCCTGGGTTTCCGATACCTTTATCAACGATGTGTTCCAGTCCGGTCTCGATCAGACCTTCCAGGTGGAAAAGCGCCCGCACCCGTTAAACTCGCTCTCGGCGGCGGAAATCAGTGAAGCAGTGACCATTGTCAAAGCCGCGCCGGAGTTTCAGCCGAATACCCGCTTTACTGAGATTTCCTTACACGAGCCGGACAAGGCGGCGGTATGGGCCTTTGCCCTGCAGGGAACGCCGGTCGATGCTCCCCGCACTGCCGATGTGGTGATGCTCGATGGCAAACACGTCATTGAAGCCGTGGTCGATCTGCAAAACAAAAAAATCCTCTCCTGGACGCCGATCAAAGGCGCCCACGGGATGGTGCTGCTCGATGACTTCGTTAGCGTGCAGAACATCATCAATGCCAGCAGCGAATTCGCTGAGGTGCTGAAAAAGCACGGTATTACCGATCCTGGCAAAGTGGTCACCACCCCGCTCACCGTTGGCTTTTTTGATGGCAAAGATGGCCTGCAGCAGGATGCGCGTCTGCTGAAGGTGGTCAGTTATCTGGATACCGGCGACGGCAACTACTGGGCGCACCCGATTGAAAACCTGGTGGCGGTGGTCGACCTTGAAGCGAAGAAAATCATCAAAATCGAAGAAGGTCCGGTGATCCCGGTCCCAATGGAGCCCCGTCCGTATGATGGTCGCGACCGCAACGCCCCGGCGGTGAAACCGCTGGAGATAACCGAACCGGAAGGCAAAAACTACACCATTACCGGCGATACCATTCACTGGCAGAACTGGGATTTCCACCTGCGTCTTAACTCGCGCGTCGGACCAATTCTGTCAACGGTGACTTACAACGATAACGGCACAAAACGCCAGGTGATGTATGAAGGTTCCCTCGGCGGGATGATCGTCCCCTACGGCGACCCGGACGTCGGCTGGTATTTCAAAGCCTACCTCGACTCCGGCGATTACGGCATGGGCACCCTGACGTCGCCGATTGTTCGCGGTAAAGATGCGCCGTCAAATGCGGTACTGCTGGACGAAACTATCGCCGATTACACCGGCAAACCAACCACTATTCCAGGCGCGGTGGCCATATTCGAACGCTATGCCGGGCCTGAGTATAAGCACCTGGAGATGGGCAAACCCAACGTCAGCACCGAACGCCGGGAGCTGGTGGTACGCTGGATCAGCACCGTCGGCAACTACGACTATATCTTTGACTGGGTGTTCCACGACAACGGCACCATCGGTATCGATGCTGGCGCCACCGGCATTGAAGCGGTGAAAGGCGTGCTGGCGAAGACCATGCATGACCCCAGCGCCAAAGAGGATACCCGCTACGGAACGCTGATCGACCATAATATTGTCGGCACCACTCACCAGCACATCTATAACTTCCGCCTCGACCTCGATGTGGACGGCGAGAACAACACCCTGGTGGCGATGGACCCGGAAGTGAAGCCCAACACCGCCGGCGGCCCGCGCACCAGTACTATGCAGGTGAATCAGTACACGATTGACAGCGAGCAAAAAGCGGCGCAGAAATTCGACCCGGGCACTATCCGCCTGCTGAGCAACACCAGCAAAGAGAACCGCATGGGCAACCCGGTCTCATACCAGATTATCCCTTACGCCGGCGGCACGCACCCGGCGGCGACCGGCGCCAAATTCGCCCCGGACGAGTGGATATATCATCGCCTGAGCTTTATGGATAAACAGCTGTGGGTGACGCGCTACCACCCGACAGAGCGATATCCGGAAGGGAAATACCCGAACCGTTCCGCCCACGATACCGGCCTGGGCCAGTACGCGAAGGATGATGAGTCGCTAACTAACCACGATGACGTCGTGTGGATCACCACCGGCACCACCCACGTGGCGCGCGCCGAAGAGTGGCCGATCATGCCGACCGAGTGGGCGCACGCGCTGCTCAAGCCGTGGAACTTCTTTGACGAAACCCCTACTCTGGGCGAAAAGAAAAAGTAATCTTAACCGGCGGTGAAATCCAGCAGGATCTTACCGCCTCTTCCCGGCTGGCCGGCGGCGGCAATCGCCGCCCGCCAGTCGTTCAACGCTATACGCTGGGCCGGCGGCTGGGAGGTCGTCGGCAGGCGCTGCCAGATTTCGTCGAACGCTGCCCGCCACGCCGCCACGCTGAGTGTCGGCAGCGCCTCCCGCAGATGAAACTTGCGCACCGTCGCGCTACCGCGCGTCTGGGTCAGCGGCCGCCCGGATAACAGCCCATAGGAGATCAGGGTCGACGACCCGGGCAGCACCGACAGCAGCGTATTCGCCAGTTCGCCGCCCACCGCGTCAAACACCAGATCGCTGTGCTGGCTGACCTTCTCCATCAGCGCCCGGTCGGTATCGAGGATCGGATAGATCCCGGCCTGTTCCAGGCGCGCCCGATGCTGCGGCGAGCGAATAATCCCGCTCACCGAGCGGGCGCCCATCGCCAGCGCCCACTGTCCCAGCAGACTGGCGCAGGAGGACGATGCCGCGGTCAGCACGAGGTGTCTTCCGGCAACCGGCCAGCGCTTGAGCATCAGCATCGCGGTCAGCGGATTGATATACCCGCGGGCGGCCAGCAGATCGTCAACCGCCGGCGGCACCGGCACCAGCCAGGTCTCATCCAGATCGATAAACCGCTGCCAGGTGCCGCCCCCGCGCAGGGGCAGCACCCGCTGGCCCGCGGCCAGCCGGCTGCCGTATGGCGCGGCGACCACCTCGCCAAGGCCTTCATAGCCGGCGACGGCCGGCAGTCGGGTGCGATGGCGATAGGCGCCGGTCACGGGGATCAGATCCGAAGGATTCACCGGGGCAAAGCGCATCCTGACCCGCACCCGTCCGCCCGCCAGCGGCGCCAGCGGCAGGCGTTTCAGGGTCAGCACGGCGGCCGGCGGCCCGTAGCGGTCATAAACAATGGCGTCGTTGAACATCGACTGGCTCCAGACAACGAAAGTCGGGATCATAGCAGATCCCGCTTCCAGTGGCTCGCACCCGCGCCAGCCCGGGTCAGCCCGGGCCGTCGCTGGCCGCCGCCAGCAACGGCACGATGATATCGCTGAGCGGCGTCGGAATGCCGTGCTGACGCCCGCGACGCTGCACCACGCCGTTACGAATATCCCACTCCAGCGGTCGGCCATTGAGGCGATCGATCATAATCGAGGTGCTTAAGTCGGCAGGCGCCCGATGAAAGCCGGCGATAATCTCCTCCGGCACGCTGTCGCTCAGGGCGGCCCCTTCCGCCCGCGCCACCTGCAGGCATTCGCGCAGATAAGCCAGCCCGAGGGCAGTGATGTCCTCCCGGGCGAACATCCCGGCGCGTCGCCCGGTCAGCACCATCAGACCGGCAACCGCGTTCTGCAACAGTTTGCGCCAGGCCACGGTGGTAAAATCAGCCGCCAGGTCCACCGCGCAGCGGGTTCCCGCCAGCGCCTGCTGCACCCGCTCTGCCCCCGGCAGATCCGGCAGCGTCAGGCGCGGCGTGGCGCGCAGCCAGACAGAGGCATCAGCATCGCGCTGCGCCGGGAACCAGACCACCGACGGCAGCACCGTCGCGCCGCCGGTCAAAGGGGCAAACTGCTGGCGCTGCTCAACGCCGTTTTGCAGCACGCACACCACGGTGTCAGGGGAACACAGGGCCGTCAGCCAGGGGGCGATGGCCTCCGTCTGGGTGGTTTTCACCGCGACAAAGACCAGATCGAAGGGGGCGGCTATCGCCATCGGGTCGGTGTGCACCGGGCCGGGCACCACGATCTCACCCTCGTCAGTGCGCAGCACCAGCGCCGAATGGGCGGTACGCCCGCAGACCATCGGCGCCCTCCCCCTCTCAAACAGGGCGGCGGCAATCGTGGTGCCGATGGCGCCGGGACCAATTAGCGCAACCTTAGGAAATGCTGTCATGCCGAAGACCTCCTGATGATTCACCGCCCAGATTAGGCAAAGATTGCCCTCCACAGTAGCGAGAAAGACCGGAGGTCGGCAAGCGGCGCGTCGGGAAAAGCCTTTCGCCTTCCCCGACGGAGGGCTAGTAGCGCACGCAGACGGATTTGGTTTCGCACCAGCCGTCGAGCCAGTCAGGGCCGAAATCGCGGCCGGTACCAGACTGCTTCATGCCGCCGAAAGGCAGGTTGGCGTCAATCAGGGTATGGCTGTTGACCCATACCGTTCCCGCCTGCAGACGGTCGGTGTAGTTCAGGGCCTGGGTCAGATCGCGGGTCCAGACGCTGGCGGTCAGACCAAAATCGCTGTCGTTGGCCAGGCGCAGCGCCTCCTCGCCATCGGCCACTCGCACCAGGTTCACCACCGGGCCAAAAACCTCCTCACGGCTGAGACGCAGTCCGGCGTCGGGGTTTACCACCAGCGTCGGCGGAATATAGTACCCTCCCGCATCTGGTCCGGCGCTGCCGCTGATAAGCTCTGCCTTCTGCTGGCGAGCCTCTTCGAGGTAGGCCGCCACCTTGTCGCAGTGGGCCCGGGAGACCACCGGGTTGATCTGCGCCGTCTCCTGCATCCCCGGCCCCACCTGCAGCGATTTCACCGCCTGCTCGAAGCCGCTGACCAGGGTGTCAAACAGCGGCGCTTCGATGTAGATCCGCGAGCTGGCGGCGCAGACCTGCCCCTGATTGAGGAAGCTTCCGGTCATCAGCCCCTCAATAACCCACTGGGGGTCGGCGTCTTTGAGCACAATCGCCGGATTCTTGCCACCCAGCTCCAGCGTCACGCGGGTTAGGCGGTCGGCAGCCACGCGGGCAATCTGTTTCCCGGTCGCCGTCGAGCCGGTAAAGCTAACCTTCGCCACCTGCGGATGGGCGGTCAGCGCCGCGCCGCAGCCGGCGCCGCTGCCGGTGACCACGTTGAACACCCCGTCAGGAATGCCCGCCTGGGTCGCCAGCTCCGCCACCCGCAGCAGGGTCAGCGGGGTGGTTTCCGAGGGTTTGATGACGATCGAACAGCCCGCCGCCAGGGCCGGCATGACCTTCCACATGCCGATCATCAGCGGGAAATTCCACGGGACGATGCCCGCCACCACCCCGACCGGCTCTTTTTTGGTCCACGCCCGGTAACGCGCCCCTTGCGGGAACGGGATCGAAACGTCCAGCGTCCGGCCGCTGATCTTGGTGGTCAGCCCCGCGGTGTAGCGCATCCAGTTCAGGGTGCAGCCGACCTCAAAGGCGCGGGAGATGGCAATGGATTTCCCCTGCTCGAGGGTTTCCAGTTGCGCCAGCTCTTCGCCGTGCTGCTCCACCAGATCGGCAAAACGCAGCAGGATGCGTTCACGGTCAGCCGGGGTGCGCCCGGCCCAGCGGCGATCGACAAAAGCGCGCCAGGCGGACATCACCGCCCGGTCGACATCCGCCGGGCTGGCGTCGGCGGTGGTGGCAATCGCCTGCCCGGTGGCCGGATCCCAGACGGTTAACCGGTTTTCGCTCTGCGCGGCGCAGGGGGCGCCGTCGATATACAGGCCATGCTGACGGTCTAAAAACTGCTGGACGCTGGCAAGCAGCGCTATCTGTGAGGTGGACATACCCTTTCCTTATTCATCGCGGATAGTGCTTTCAGTCTATGTCTGGTTGGCGGTTGGCGCTTTTTTCTCTGTGACATTCGTTTGCGCCGCTGTGACAGTCGCCGCAATTCCGTCGTCTGCCCTCGCAGAAATGTGCCGCGGGTAATAGTTCTTTCATATACCCGCCATCGCGCCCTTGCCTGAGGCGACACAAATGCAACAATGCAGAAACATTGTTATTACAGGAGAAGGGCGAATGATGACCACGGCAGAGGGAGGGCTGGCATATCAGCGCTGGCTGGCGACGATCAATCAGGTCTGCGGCCATTTCGCCGCCCGGCCGTTGGAGGAGAGTTTCCACGGCGAGATTGACGCCCGCTACGCCGGCAGCCTCAAGGTCAGTACCGTCACCGCCGCCGGCGTCAATCTCTACCGCACGCGCAATGAGATAAAACGCGATAACGACGCCTGGTTCTATACCGTGTTTCAGCTCGCCGGCGAAGCCATCATCGAACAGGACGATCGCCAGGTGACGCTGGCGGCAGGCGATATCACGTTAATCGACGCCGCCCGCCCATGCTCCATCGTCTGGCAGCAGACCTCGCGTCAGGCCTCGCTGCTGCTGCCGCGCCAGCGGGTGGCGCCCACAGGGGACATCACTACCGCCTGCCGGCTGGACAAATCTCTGCCAATGGTCCAGCTCAGCCAGCGACTGCTGCTGGAAAGCATGGGCGGCACGACGCTCTCCGCCAGCGAGAGCGAAGCCGCGCTGGAGGCGATCGCCTGCCTGTTGCGCCCGGTGCTGCATCAGCGCGATCCTGCCCCTTCCCGGCGGGAAAAGCAGTTTCAGAAGATTATTGCGTTAATCGATGCGTCCATTCAGTCGGAGCATCTGCGTCCGGAGTGGCTGGCCAGCGAGACGGGCATGTCGGTACGCAGCCTGTACCGGCTGTTTGCCGATCAGGGGCTGGTGGTGGCGCAGTATATTAAGAACCGGCGGTTGGATCTGTGTGCCCAGGCGTTACAGAATGTTCATGACGATGAAAAGCTGGCGGGGATCGGCTACCGCTGGGGCTTCAGCGACCACAGCCATTTCTCCACCGCCTTTAAGCAGCGCTTTGGCGTCACCCCGGGGGAATACCGCAAGCGCTGTCGCTAATTATTTGCGCAGCCACTGGCCGTTCAATCCCTGGACGTACTCCCCGGGCTGCGCGCGGGCCACCAGCTTCTGCCCGGCCATTTTCGCCACTTCATCCACCGGCAGATTGTTGTCATCCGCCAGCTGCTGGTAGCTTTCGCTGCGCGCGGCGTTAATCTGCTTTACCAGCGCCAGCGTCTCTTTATCCTGACGCAGCGGCGCGAGATAGCCGTTCAGCGTCTCCCCCACTCGTCCCTGCTGGCGCGCTTCGCTCAGGGTCAACGCCAGCGCGGGCGCGCTGAGTAAAGCCAGCGTCAGCGCCGCGGTTAACAGTCGTTTTCTCATCGTCGCCTCAGAACAAATCGCTGCGGGATTTGAGCAGGTTTTCCACATCCTTATCGACCTTGATATGGATCTCATGCTCAATTTTGACATTCATATTGATGGTGATGGGCTCTTTCGACGCCGCGATTTCGATGCGCGGCGTACAGCCGGCGAGCAGCATCGACGCCGCCATGGCCAGTAACAGCTTCTTCATTTAGGTTCCTTACATGTCTTACCGTCCGTACAGCGCCGTACGGGCAGCGTAGCATTCTGCTCGAGCCACGCCTGTAAATTGTCGCCGAAGCGCAAGCTGCGCCACAGGTCGAAAATATTCTCTTCATGAGCGTAGTTTAAATGCACGGTACTGCTTTTCCCTTCCACCCGGCTGGTGCCGTTGATGCTGGCCTTAAGCGTCAACACGCCCAGATTATCGAGGTTAATCTGCGTCCACGAGCGGGAGATTTCCATATAGCGCAGCCAGTTAATCGCCGCCCCGGCGGAGACGTTATCCGCCACCAGCGCATCGGCGGTGTCTTTATCCAGCCGCAGGGTCATCGGTCCGTCATTGCGCAGCCAGCCGTCGTGGATGATCCATTGATTATTCTCCAGCCACAGCGGCAGCGCGCCGCTCACCGCGCCGGACATGGCGAACTGTTTCACCTTGACGGCGCTGGTCAGTTCGCTGCTGGAGATATGCTGCAGGCGGATCAACGCCGGGTCGCGCTGCGGCATACGCAGCTGCAGCAGTGTCAGTTTCCCGCCTAACAGATCGACGCTGACGTCGCTGAGCTGCAGCGGATTGGCCTCGCTCCACGGCCAGGTGCCCTGCAGGTCCGCCGTCAGATTACGCGCTGTGACCTGGTTGACGATTTCGCCAATGCGCAGGGAGACCGGGCGGCGGATGCCCAGCTGCCAGTGACCGTCGCTGAAGCGGAACGGCAGGACGAAGTCGACGCCGTTGATCTGGTTATCCGGCATCCAGGCGCTGCCGCCCTTCAGGACGCCATGGCCGCCCGCCTCAAATCCCTGCCCGGCTGCCGCCGAGAAGGCCACCTGCGCGTAGAGACTGCCTTCGCGCAGGTTCATCTTCCAGTCCGGCGGCACCAGCGGCTGGAACACCGTTAGCGACTGTTTTGGCCACCACGCCTGGCCGCGCAGCCGTTCGCCATCCCAGCGCCCGGACAGACGCACCGGACCGATAGCCTCGGCATGCAGGGCGCCGGTGAACTGGAACCACGTCGGGTCCCGACCGTCGAGGGCGAATTTCAGCGTTGAGGCCGGGAGATAGCTGCCGCCGGAGAAGGTGGTTTTGGCGGCGTCCAGCGACAGCGCGCCGGTCAACCGCGGATGCTCAGCATCGCGCAGCCAGCGGATCGGCTGCTCGAGGGTCAGACGCGGGGTGCTGACCCGCATTGTGCCGTACTCAAGCTTATCGAAGCCGGTGGAGAGGCTGCTCAGGGTAATAGCATTGTCGCGCCACTCCCCGCTGCCCTTCACATCCCAGCGCGCCTGCATCGGGGTAAAATGTCCCTCGCCCCAGTAGCGCCACTGCCAGCGGCCGCTGTCGGGCAGAAAATCGCTCGCCTGACCGTCCAGATGCAGCGTAAAGTCGCCCATCTGCTGCTCATGGGCGCGAAGGATCGCCTGCAGGCGGCCATCGACGCCCTGCTGAGTGACCTTAACCCCGGCCAGCGGCCAGCGGATTTCGTCAATATTCAGCGCGTCGATCACCCGCCCGCGCGAGCGCAGCAACGCACCGGGGTGAAAAGCCAGCTGCGGGCTGATCAGCGGCCCGCTGAGCTGAGCCGGCAGCGCCGCGTATAGTATCATCTCCCCCAGCTTGGCCTCGCCGGTGAGCCGCAGCGGCAGATCGCTGTTATCCATGCTCAGCTTGCCCGGACCAATATTCAGTACCGCATTGCCCTTCCCGGCATGCCCCTCGGTGAGAACATTCAGGCGACCGCTGACGATCATCTGTTCGGTGCCCTGCTGCCAGTTACCCACCGACAGCGCCACCCGCCCACGCAGCGGATACGCCTCGTAACGGGTGCGCCAGCGGCCGTCGCTGATAGTGATCCGCTCCGGGGTGATCTCCCACGGCAGGTCCAGAATAGGCTCTACCTCACCCCGCGGGGTGACCAGCAGCTGGCCGCGATTGTGCTGCCACTCGAGCTCAGCATCGATCCATTCCGCAGTCTGCGGGAATTCGAAGGTGCCCTGCATCTGGCCGTCGACCGGCAGACCATCCGGCACCAGCGGCAGATGGAAGGTCCCCACCAGCTTCACCGGCGGCTGATCGTCAGTCAGCCGGGCGCTGAACTGGCTGACGGTGAGTGCCTGGCCGCGCAGGCGCGCCTGCAGACTCAGTTCCTTCCCGGCAAAGCCGATATCCTGCTGCGCAGGCGTTAATGACATTACCAGCCGCCCCTGCCATTTCTCCCACGGCGACAGCCGCAGATTGTCAATGGTTAACCAGCTATAGGGCAACATCGATTGCCATTCGGCAAGCGTGCGCGGTGAACCGGGAGAGGGATCGCTGGCCGGCAGTTTGCTCAGGCAGGCGCTGTTGATCTCCAGCTGGCCAATATGCAGCCGCCAGCGGCTGGGACGCGAGAGACGGGCATCGGTCACCCGGGCGATTTCACAGTCGCCCACCAGATAACGCAGATCGGGGATCAGCAGGGCCGACCGCGTCAGGCGCGGGCTCTCCTGCAAAGAGATACGCGTGCCCACGGGCAGCCAGATGCCCGCCAGCGTCGGCACCCAGTGGGTTAGCGTCAACAGCAGGGTTAGCGGCAATAACACCAGAACTAACACCAGCGCGATGGCGGCTTTATATTTACCCTTCATGGGCAGTTAATATCCTGATTCAACATAAGTAAAAGCCGAAAGGCGTCCATTGTGACACGTTCGACCAGTGAGTGAAAGTTTACGGCCTGTTAAAGCATAGTTGCCAGCCGGACTCGCGGCGCGACGTTCGGCCATTATCATTTAACTGTTGTTTAAGTCGCCCCTGCCACACTCCAGCCAGACGGGAATAGCTTGCGGGAGAGGCGGTGTCGTTAATTATCTCGCTCATAGAGAGCGCACAGGACCACTATCCATGGGTATTGCTGATTGTTTTTCTGCTTACCTTCACTAAATCCTGTGCATTGGTCTCGCTGGCAATCCCCGGCACCTCCGGCCTGCTGCTGCTGGGGACATTCGCTTCCGCCAGCCTCGGACATTTCCTGTTAATGTGGTCCAGCGCCAGCCTCGGCGCCATCGGCGGATTCTGGCTATCGTGGCGGCTGGGCATTCGCTACCGTCATCGCCTCACCCATCTACGCTGGCTGACCGCCGAGCGTCTGGCCCGCAGCCGCCTCTTCTTTCAGCGCTATGGCCCGTGGGCTATCTTTTTCAGCCGCTTTCTCTCTCCCCTGAGGGCTACGCTGCCCTTCGTTAGCGGCGCCAGCAGTCTGCCGCTGTGGTCGTTTCAGCTGGCTAACGTCAGCTCCGGTCTGCTGTGGCCGCTTCTGTTGCTCGCCCCCGGCGCTTTCAGCCTCAGTTTGTGGTGAAAAAACTTTGTCTTTCAAAGAGATTCCGCAAGTCCGCGATATGCTCTAGAATTAGGATTAGCACCCTATCATTAAACTATTTTTTAATAATTGTACGATTATTTTAAATATGCTACCGTGACGGTATAATCACTGGAGAAAAGTCTTATGAAAATCGCGGTTTATAGTACGAAGCAGTACGATAAAAAGTACCTGCAGCACGTTAATGATGCATACGGCTTTGAACTGGAATTCTTCGATTTCCTGCTGACAGCGAAGACTGCCAAAACCGCCAACGGTTGCGAAGCGGTATGTATCTTCGTCAATGACGACGGCAGCCGCCCGGTGCTGGAAGAGCTGAAGGCCCACGGGGTGAAATATATCGCCCTGCGCTGCGCCGGGTTTAACAACGTCGACCTTGAGGCGGCAAAGGAGCTTGGCCTGCGCGTCGTGCGCGTTCCAGCTTACTCTCCGGAAGCGGTCGCTGAGCATGCGATCGGTATGATGATGTCGCTCAACCGCCGCATCCACCGCGCTTACCAGCGTACCCGCGATGCCAATTTCTCCCTCGAAGGCCTCACCGGCTTCACCATGTACGGCAAAACCGCCGGGGTGATCGGCACCGGGAAAATTGGCGTAGCGATGTTGCGGATCCTCAAAGGCTTCGGCATGCGCCTGCTGGCGTTCGACCCGTACCCAAGCGCCGCCGCGCTGGAGCTGGGGGTGGAATATGTTGACCTCGCCACGCTGTACAAGGAATCGGACGTGATCTCCCTGCACTGTCCGCTGACCGACGAAAACTACCACCTGCTCAATCGCGAAGCCTTCGATCAGATGAAAGACGGGGTGATGGTGATCAACACCAGCCGCGGCGCCCTGATCGACTCTCAGGCGGCCATCGACGCCCTGAAGCACCAGAAAATTGGCGCGCTGGGGCTGGACGTTTATGAGAACGAACGCGATCTGTTCTTTGAAGACAAATCCAACGACGTGATCCAGGACGATGTCTTCCGCCGCCTCTCCGCCTGCCATAACGTGCTGTTTACCGGCCATCAGGCGTTCCTCACCGCCGAGGCGCTGATCAGCATTTCGGAGACCACTCTGGGTAACCTGCAGCAGGTCGCCAACGGCGAAACCTGTCCAAACGCCATCGTCTGACGCCTTTCCCTTTTGTGCTCCTCTCCCGGGGGGAGCACATTCAGATAATCCCCACAGATCCCTGCTGCGATACCGTTACACTGGCTTGGTTTTATTAGTTATGTGAATGTTTTGGAGTGAAAATGAACAAATTTGCGGCGCTTCTGGCGGCAGGTATGCTGCTGTCCGGCTGTGTCTATAACAGTAAGGTGTCCACCGGTGCGGAACAGCTGCAGCATCATCGTTTCGTGCTGACCAGCGTCAACGGCCAGGCGGTCAACGCCAGCGACCGGCCGCTGGAGCTGAGCTTCGGTGAGAAGATGGCTATTACGGGCAAGATGTATGTATCCGGCAATATGTGCAACGGCTTTAGCGGGGAAGGTAAAGTGTCGGACGGCGAGCTGAAGGTCAAATCGCTGGCGATGACCCGGATGCTGTGCCACGACGCCCAGCTCAATACCCTGGATGCGACGATCGACAAGATGCTGCGCGAGGGTGCGCAGGTCGATCTGACGGAAAACCAGTTGACGCTGGCGACCGCCGACCAGACGCTGGTCTATAAGCTCGCCGACCTGATGCACTAGCCGGCGTTGAGGTGCCGCTGACACTGCCCCGCGACGGGGCCGCTGTTAGTAGCCGCAGCTGCCGCCCGCCAGCGCCTGCTCGCTGCAGCGTTTGCCGTTCGGCAGCGCGCACATGCCAATTGCCGAACCATCGAGCTGACGAGCCACCGATAACGAGCCGCCTATCATGGCGCAGTTGGCCTGACCGGCGTCGCTCATCGCCGCCCGCATTCCCGGCGTGACGTGCGCCGCCGTGGCCTGCTGAACGGGTTCACTACTGCACGCGGACAGCAACAGCGCCGCACATCCTACTAACATCGCAGCTCGCATTCTCTCTCCCCTCGGAAACGTCTTAAAAAAGCAAACCCCAGAATAATAGGCAGCGTGGCGGGCGGCGTCGAGAGGGGAAGTACGTATTTATGCGCCTCATTAACATTTTCTAGCAAATTTTCGCCGAAAGCTTGATCTGCCTCGGCCATGTCGCCCGACGCAGGTGGTTCCTCTCCCGGCAGGCAGCCATTTTCTCCGCGAACCACGCAAAATATTGATCTGGTCACGGGTACCCGGCGCATTGAGGACACAAATGCAAAAATGGCGGGGTCAGCGGTTTGCTAAACTACCCCTTATATAATTACAGGGCGCGTCGCGGTTTCACGCGTCCATTCTTTTGCGCAATGTAAGGGTGTCTTCATATGATTACGATTGATGGTAATGGCGCGGTCGCTTCCGTCGCGTTTCGCACCAGTGAAGTTATCGCCATCTACCCGATCACGCCCAGTTCAACGATGGCGGAACAGGCTGACGCCTGGGCCGGCAATGGGCTGAAAAACGTCTGGGGCGATGTTCCCCGCGTGGTCGAAATGCAGTCGGAGGCGGGCGCCATTGGCGCCGTACATGGCGCGCTGCAGACCGGCGCCCTCTCCACCTCCTTTACCTCATCGCAGGGCCTGCTGCTGATGATCCCTACGCTGTACAAACTGGCCGGCCAGCTGATGCCGTTTGTGCTGCACGTCGCCGCCCGCACTGTCGCTACCCATGCGTTGTCGATCTTCGGCGACCATTCCGATGTCATGGCCGTCCGCCAGACCGGGTGCGCCATGCTGTGCGCCAGCAGCGTTCAGGAAGCGCAGGATTTCGCGCTAATCTCGCATATCGCCACCCTGCAAAGCCGGGTGCCGTTTATTCATTTCTTTGATGGTTTCCGTACTTCGCACGAAATCAACAAAATCGCCCCGCTGGCGGATGACACCATTCGCGCCCTGCTGCCGCAGGATAAGATCGCTGAGCATCGCCAGCGCGCGCTCAATCCGGAACACCCGGTGATCCGCGGAACCTCGGCCAACCCCGACACTTACTTCCAGTCCCGGGAGGCCACCAATCCGTGGTACGACGCGGTGTATGACCATGTCGAGAAAGCGATGGACGATTTCGCTGCCGCCACCGGCCGTCAGTACAAACCGTTTGAGTTTTACGGCCACCCGCAGGCAGAGCGCGTGATCGTCATTATGGGCTCGGCCATCGGCACCTGCGAAGAGGTGGTCGATGAGTTGCTGAGTCGCGGCGAGAAAGTCGGCGTGCTAAAAGTCCGCCTCTATCGCCCGTTCTCCGCCGCCCACCTGCTGGCGGCGCTGCCGGAAAGCGCCCGCGCGGTTGCCGTACTGGATCGCACCAAAGAACCCGGCGCGCTTGCCGAACCGCTTTACCTCGACGTGATGACCGCCCTGGCGGAAGCCTTTAACCGCGGCGAGCGCGAGACGCTACCGCGCACTATCGGCGGCCGCTACGGTCTCTCCTCCAAGGAGTTTGGTCCGGAATGCGTGCTGGCGATATTCAGTGAATTGCAGGCCGCCCAGCCGAAGCCGCGCTTTACCGTCGGGATCTATGATGACGTGACCAACCTGTCGCTGCCGCTGGGCGAAAATACCCTGCCGGCAGAGGCCAAGCTCGAGGCCCTGTTCTACGGCCTCGGCAGCGACGGCAGCGTGTCAGCTACCAAAAACAACATCAAAATCATCGGCAACTCGACCCCATGGTTCTCCCAGGGCTATTTTGTCTATGACTCGAAGAAAGCGGGCGGCCTCACCGTCTCGCATCTGCGGGTCAGCGAAAAACCGATTCGTTCATCGTATCTGATTTCGCAGGCTGATTTCGTCGGCTGCCACCAGCTGCAGTTTATCGATAAATACCAGATGGCCGAGCGGCTGAAGCCCGGCGGCATTTTCCTGCTCAACACGCCGTACAGCGCCGATGAGGTCTGGTCCCGCCTGCCCCAGGAAGTCCAGGCCACCCTGAATCAGAAAAAAGCGCGTTTTTACGTGGTCAACGCGGCAAAGATCGCCCGCGAATGCAGCCTCGGGGCGCGCATTAATACCGTGATGCAGATGGCCTTTTTCCATTTAACCCAGATCCTGCCGGGTGATAGCGCGCTGGCGGAACTGCAGGCAGCCATCGCCAAAAGCTACAGCAGTAAAGGTCAGGAGCTGGTGGAGCGCAACTGGCAGGCGCTGGCCCTGGCCCGTGAATCACTGGCGGAAGTACCGCTCCAGCCGGTGAACGCCAGCAGTCCGAACCGCCCGCCGGTGGTCTCCGACGCCGCGCCGGATTTCGTCAAAACGGTCACCGCCGCGATGCTGGCCGGGCTCGGCGATGCGCTGCCGGTCTCTGCCCTGCCGCCGGACGGCACCTGGCCCATGGGCACCACCCGCTGGGAGAAACGCAACATCGCCGAAGAGATCCCCATCTGGAAGGAAGTGCTGTGTACTCAGTGCAACCACTGCGTCGCCGCCTGCCCGCACTCGGCGATCCGCGCCAAAGTGGTCGCCCCGGAAGAGATGGAGAACGCCCCTGCCAGCCTGCATTCGCTGGATGTGAAATCCCGCGATATGCGCGGGCAGAAATACGTTCTGCAGGTCGCCCCGGAAGACTGCACCGGCTGCAACCTGTGCGTCGAAGTGTGTCCGGCGAAAGACCGCCAGAACCCGGAGATCAAGGCTATCAATATGATGTCCCGCCTGGAGCATGTGGAAGAGGAGAAGGTCAATTACGAGTACTTCCTCAACCTGCCGGAAATCGACCGCAGCAAACTGGAGCGCATTGATATTCGCACCTCACAGCTGATTAGCCCGCTGTTTGAATACTCCGGCGCCTGCTCGGGCTGTGGCGAAACGCCGTATATCAAACTGCTGACCCAGCTGTACGGCGACCGAATGCTGATTGCCAACGCCACCGGCTGCTCCTCCATTTACGGCGGCAACCTGCCCTCGACACCGTACACTACCGACGCCAACGGCCGCGGCCCGGCGTGGGCCAACTCGCTGTTTGAGGATAACGCCGAATTCGGGCTCGGCTTCCGCTTGACCGTCGACCAGCATCGCCAGCGCGTGATGCGCCTGCTGAGCGAATTCGCCGACAAGCTGCCGGCAGAGCTGAACGCGGCGCTGCACGCCGAGGCGACGCCGGAAGTTCGCCGCGAACAGGTGGCGGCCCTGCGTCAGGCGCTGGCCGGCGTGGCGGGAGCTGAAGAGCTGCTGACCGATGCCGACGCACTGGTGGAGAAATCCGTCTGGCTGATCGGCGGCGACGGCTGGGCTTACGATATCGGCTTCGGCGGCCTGGACCATGTACTGAGCCTGACGGAAAACGTCAATATTCTGGTGCTGGACACCCAGTGTTACTCCAACACCGGCGGGCAGGCGTCAAAAGCCACCCCGCTGGGAGCAGTGACTAAGTTTGGCGAGCATGGCAAACGCAAGGCGCGTAAAGATCTGGGCGTCAGCATGATGATGTACGGTCATGTTTATGTGGCGCAAATTTCGCTGGGCGCGCAGCTGAACCAGACGGTGAAAGCGATTCAGGAAGCGGAAGCCTATCCGGGGCCATCGCTGATCATCGCCTATAGCCCTTGCGAAGAGCATGGCTACGATCTGGCGCTCAGCCACGACCAGATGCGTCAGCTGACCGCCACCGGCTTCTGGCCGCTCTACCGCTTCGACCCGCGTCGGGCAGACGAAGGCAAGATCCCGCTGGCGCTAGATTCCCGTCCGCCATCAGACGCGCTGGCCGAGACGCTGCTTAATGAGCAACGTTTCCGCCGCCTGAACGCCCAGCAGCCTGAAGTGGCGGAGCAGCTATGGAAAGACGCCGCCGCCGATCTGCAGAAGCGCTATGACTTCCTCGCCCAGCTGGCTGGCAAAGCGGAGAAATCGCCAAGCGAAGGTTAACCGCCCCGTCACCTCTGTCCATAAAAAAAGCCCGAACACAACGTTCGGGCTTGTCGTTTTACCGATAAACAACATCATTCCGCAGAATGAGACGGCAACAATAAATTATTGGCATGACAATAAAGGCATATAACGCGCAAATAATACGTGATTAGCCAGGGCATGTATAATTTTTATTTTGTATATTATCTATAAATGCATTCAGCATAATTATCACCATTTCATTGGTATTATTTATTTTAGATTTTACTTATATCGTAACAATTGAGTCTTACCGGATCTCAGACCGCTCCTTTAGCATGAGTTCACTTCCCACCCGGAAGTTAAAACATAAAAACAGTTAAAGGAATTTCTTCATGAAAAGAAAAGTACTGGCCCTCGTTATTCCGGCTTTATTAGCCGCCGGTGCCGCGCATGCGGCGGAAATTTATAATAAAGACGGGAATAAATTAGATCTCTATGGCAAGGTAGATGGTCTGCATTATTTCTCCAGCGACTCGAAAAAAGACGGCGATCAAACTTATTTACGTTTTGGCTTTAAAGGCGAAACCCAGATCAACGATATGCTTACCGGCTATGGCCAGTGGGAATATAACGTTCAGGCCAACAACACCGAGACCTCCAGCGATCAGGCGTGGACCCGTCTGGCATTCGCCGGTATCAAAGTGGGCGATTACGGCTCCTTCGACTACGGTCGTAACTACGGCGTGCTGTACGACGTTGAAGGCTGGACCGATATGCTGCCGGAGTTCGGCGGCGACTCCTACACCTATGCGGATAACTTTATGGCAGGCCGCGCCAACGGCGTTGCAACCTACCGTAACAGCGATTTCTTCGGTCTGGTGGAGGGTCTGAACTTCGCCCTGCAGTATCAGGGTAAAAACGAAGGCCAGAACGCGCAGGATATCAACGTCGGCACCAATAACCGCAGCAGCGACAGCGATGTTCGCTTCGACAATGGCGATGGTTTCGGCCTCTCCACTTCCTACGACTTCGGCATGGGCATCAGCGCGGCGGCAGCTTACACCTCGTCTGACCGTACTAACGATCAGATGACCCAGACCAACGCGCGCGGCGATAAAGCGGAAGCCTGGACCGCCGGCCTGAAGTACGACGCCAACGATATCTACCTGGCGACCATGTACTCTGAAACCCGCAATATGACCCCGTACGGCAATGACGGCGTGGCCAATAAAACGCAAAACTTCGAAGTCACCGCGCAGTATCAGTTCGACTTCGGCCTGCGTCCGGCCATCTCCTACCTGCAGTCCAAAGGCAAAGATCTGTACAATAACGGCCGCTATGCCGATAAAGATCTGGTCAAATATATGGACGTTGGCGCAACCTATTACTTCAACCGTAATATGTCCACCTATGTTGATTACAAAATCAACCTGCTGGATGGTAACGACAAATTCTACGAAGACAACGGTATCTCTACCGATAACATCGTCGCCCTGGGCCTGGTTTACCAGTTCTGATGCGCCTGCCCGCCGGTTCCGGCGGGCTTTCCCCCACCCGCCTCGCTGCAGATAAAACAAAACGCTATATCTCGCGGACTAAAATAGCCGTCCGTTTAATGATATAGTCATGGCCAGTCAGTGCTTGCCCGAGGACGTCCATCATGCACCACCATCCGGTTAAATCTTCCCGAATTATCTCCGTCGCCTACGATGACGCCTCCGCCACACTGGAAATCTATTTCTATCACCAGCCGCCATTACAATATACCGGGGTCCCACCGCGTATTTTTCATGATTTTTTACAGGTGGTGTCAAAAGGCCGGTATTATGACGGGGTGATCAAAGGAAAATTTCCCGAACGCAAGCTACGTTAATGTCAAAGTGTGACTGCGGTCATGATACAAAACGTGCCCTAATACCGTACAATATGAAGGGATACTTAAACAGGAGGTTTTATGAGCAGAATGATTCTTGTCCCTATCGATATCTCCGATAAAGAATTTACTGAACGCATTATCAGTCACGTTGAATCGGAAGCGCGGATTGACGACGCCGAGGTGCATTTCCTCACCGTGATCCCTTCTCTGCCCTATTATGCCTCACTGGGAATGGCCTATACCGCTGAGCTTCCCGGCATGGACGAGCTGCGTGAGGGTTCTGAAACGCAATTGAAAGAGATCGCGAAGCAGTTCTCCATCCCGGAAGACCGGATGCATTTTCACGTCGCGGAAGGATCGCCAAAAGATAAAATCCTTGCGCTGGCCAAGTCGCTGCCAGCCGACCTGGTGATCATCGCTTCGCACCGACCGGATATCACAACTTATCTGCTGGGCTCCAACGCCGCCGCGGTGGTTCGTCACGCCGAGTGCTCGGTACTGGTGGTCCGCTAACGCCGCAGCCCGCCGCCCGGCGGGCTTTTTATTTCCGCATCAGCCGCCCCCGCCTGGCTGCTCGCTGCCGAAAGTGCCGGAAAGATGCTGACATTCCGCCCCTGAATCCGTACCATACACGCCACGGTTGCCTGTCAAACCTCAATAATTGCTACGCGCCAGCGCCACGTTGTTCAGCGGCTGGCAGAATGCGTGCTCTTCTGATGCCACACTATGAATTGAGCCACTATTACATGCTGCAAAACCAAGAAATCAGTAAAAAAGAAAAGTACAACATCGATAAGCTGCAGAAACGTCTGCGCCGCAACGTCGGTGAGGCGATTGCCGACTTCAATATGATTGAAGAGGGCGACCGCATTATGGTTTGTCTTTCAGGCGGCAAGGACAGCTATACCATGCTGGAGATCCTGCGCAATCTGCAGAAAAGCGCGCCCATCTCCTTCTCGCTGGTGGCGGTGAACCTCGATCAGAAGCAGCCAGGGTTCCCGGAGCATATTCTGCCGGCGTATCTGGAGCAGCTGGGGGTTGAATACAAGATTGTCGAAGAGAACACCTACGGCATCGTCAAAGAGAAGATCCCGGAAGGAAAAACCACCTGCTCGCTGTGCTCTCGCCTGCGTCGCGGCATCCTCTATCGTACCGCCACCGAGCTCGGGGCGACCAAGATCGCCCTCGGCCATCATCGAGACGATATACTGCAGACGCTGTTTTTGAATATGTTCTACGGCGGCAAAATGAAAGGGATGCCGCCGAAGCTGATGAGCGACGACGGCAAACACATCGTCATCCGCCCGCTGGCCTACTGCCGCGAAAAGGACATCGAGCGCTTCTCCCAGGCCAAAGGCTTCCCGATTATTCCGTGCAACCTGTGCGGTTCGCAGCCAAACCTGCAGCGCCAGGTGATCGCCGATATGCTCCGCGACTGGGACAAGCGTTATCCTGGGCGCATTGAAACCATGTTCAGCGCGATGCAGAACGTGGTGCCTTCGCACCTGAGCGACGTCAATCTGTTTGATTTTAAAGGTATCACCCACGGCTCAGAGGTGGTGGATGGTGGCGATCTGGCGTTTGACCGGGAAGATATTCCCCTGCAGCCCGCCGGCTGGCAGCCGGAAGAAGAAGACGCCCGTCTCGATGAGCTGCGTCTGAACGTAGTGGAAGTGAAATAACCCTCACGCGTCTCAGGCAGCCGCCTGAGACGCACTCTCCTGCCCTTACTTCAGCAGTCGTACGCGGCAGGATTTACCTTTGATCTTGCCATTTTGTAACTGCTTATACGCCTTCTGCGCCATATTCTGGCGGATCGCCACATAGACGTGGGCCGGGTGGACGGTAATTTTGCCGATATCGGCACCATCAAAGCCCATATCCCCGGTCAGGGCTCCCAGCACATCTCCCGGGCGCATTTTCGCCTTTTTCCCGCCGTCGATACACAGCGTCGCCATCTCCGCCGTCAGCGGCGCGATGGTGTTGCCCGTCGGCGCCGGCAGCCAGTTCAGGGAAAGCTGCAGCATGTCGGCCAGAATAGTGGCGCGCTGCGCCTCTTCCGGCGCACAGAAGCTGATGGCCAGCCCTTGTTCACCGGCGCGGGCGGTACGGCCGATGCGGTGAACATGCACCTCCGGATCCCAGGCCAGCTCGAAATTCACCACCAGCGCCAGGGATTTGATGTCCAGACCGCGGGCAGCGACGTCGGTCGCCACCAGAACCCGGACGCTGCCGTTAGCGAAGCGCACCAGCGTCTGATCGCGATCGCGCTGCTCAAGGTCACCATGCAGCGACAAGGCGCTCTGCCCGGCGGCGTTGAGCGCATCGCAGACCGCCTGGCAATCGCGTTTGGTATTGCAGAACACCACGCAGGATGCGGGCTGATGCTGGCTGAGTAGGCGCTGCAGCAGGGCAATCTTACCGTGGCGGGAAACTTCAAAGAACTGCTGCTCAATCGCCGGGAGCGCGTCGACAGTGTCGATCTCAATGGTCTGCGGATTGCGCTGCACCCGGCCGCTGATCGCCGCGATTGCCGCCGGCCAGGTAGCAGAAAACAGCAGCGTCTGCCGGTCAGCCGGTGCGAAGCGGATCACCTCATCAATGGCATCGCTAAAGCCCATATCGAGCATGCGGTCCGCTTCGTCCATCACCAGGGTCTGCAGCGCGTCAAGGGAGACCGTTCCCTTCTGCAGATGATCGAGCAGACGGCCCGGGGTGGCGACGATAATATGCGGGGCATGCTGCAGGGAATCTCGCTGGGCGCCAAAGGGCTGCCCGCCGCAGAGCATCAGAATCTTGATGTTCGGCAGGCAGCGCGCCAGGCGGCGCAGCTCGCCGGCGACCTGATCGGCCAGCTCGCGGGTCGGGCACAACACCAGCGACTGGGTCTCGAAGCGCGCCGGATCGATATGCTGCAGCAGACCCAGCCCAAATGCGGCCGTTTTTCCGCTGCCGGTTTTTGCCTGCACGCGCACATCTTTCCCCGCGAGGATCGCCGGCAGGGCGGCGGCCTGAACCGAGGTCATCGACAGATAACCCAGCTCGTTAAGGTTGGCTAATTGGGCGGCAGGTAAAACAGTCAGGGTAGAAAAAGCGGTCACAATGTATTCTCGTATTAAAAGGCAGACAATCTGCAGGCGCGTATCCTCGCAGATCTCCGCGCCTGATGCGACAATTTAATCGGCTCTTCGTCAGGCGGCGGATCGGGCTGGGGCTGCGGACGCGGTCGTGGATCGGGTAAAGGAGCCGGATCGTTCGGCTCGGGCGAGATAGGGATAGACTGGGCTGTCAGCTCTGAAGCGTAATACATAGAGGCCTCCCGGAGAGTGATACGGGCGTACCCGCAGGCGTCAACGGCCAGAAACCGTCGGGTGTCTTAGTAAGGGTAGAAGCTGGTCCGGAGAGCGCAAAAAAAAAGCCGACTCAACAAAGCCGGCGTCGTACGAATCAATTGTGCTATGCAGTAATTCAAAAAAGGAAGTAAGACAATATGGAGCGCAACGCCCATCGCTTGACGTTGCATTCACCTGCGAGAGAGATATTGCCCTGAATGGGTAGATGGTTTATTGATTTCGCTCAAACATTGCCGGGTTTTCCCGGCACTACAGCCGCTAAAAGGCGATTCTTTACAGCCATTTACTGCGATGTAACCACCACGCAACACCACCGATGACAACGACTAACATCAAGCAGAAAAGGCTAAACCCCAGATGCCAGCTGTTGCCCGGGATCCCGCCGAGGTTGACGCCGAACAGGCCGGTTAAAAAGGTGCTGGGTAGAAACACCATCGCCATCAATGACATGGTATAGGTCCGCCGCGCCAGCGACTCCTGCATAATCTGGGCGATCTCGTCGCTCATGATCGCCGTCCGCGCGATACAGCTGTCGATCTCATCCAGACCGCGCCCCAGCCGCTCGGCGATATCCTGCATTCGCCGCCGCTGATCGTCACTCATCCACGGCAGCCGCTCGCTGGCCAGCCGGGCATAAACGTCGCGCTGCGGCGCCATATAGCGGCGCATCACAATCAGCTGCTTACGCAGCAGTGCGAGAAATCCGCGCGGCGGCACCTGCTGATCGAGCAGGTCGTCTTCCAGGTCGATAATGCGATCGTGCAGTTGTTCGATAAACTCGCTGGCATGATCGGTCAACGCATCGCAGACCTCCACCAGCCAGCTGCCGCCGTCCGTCGGGCCATTACCTTCCTTCAGGTCGCCCAGCACATCGTCCAGCGCCAGCACTTTGCGCTGACGAGTGGAGACGATCAGCCGCTCATCCATATACAGGCGCATCGCCACCAGCTGGTCGGGCCGCTCATCGGTACTGCCGTTGATACAGCGCAGGGTGATCAGCGCCCCGTCACCGATCCGCGTCACCCGCGGCCGGGTGCTCTCTCCCGCCAGGGCATCGCGTACGTTATTGGGCAGCAACGGGGTGGCCGCCAGCCAGTCGGCGCTGTCGCTATGGGTATAGTTGAGATGCAGCCAGCAAGGCTTGTCTTTGTCGATAATATCGTCATCGGCGAGCGGCTTAACGCCCCCCTGCCCGTCGAGCACCCACGCGAAGATCGCGTCCGGTATCTGCAACTCCGAGCCTTTAATCGCGTCCACTCAACCTCCGTTAATCCATATCTGCTAAATTACGCGCCTTCTCTATAAGGTACGCGAAAGCGCGCATTCTTGCTTTTAATGACCCGGAAATACAGGCCTAGTCGCTTCATTGAAAAGCGCTTTCGCCCCGGTCGCGGCGCTCCCCTCATTTAACGTTAAAACTTAGTGAAATCAAGTTCTTCACGATTCAACACATACAGAGCGACGTTTTGCCGTTTATTTTGCAACTTCTTGCTGTATTATGCTGTTTATTGCGTTAATTTGCGGAGTCAATGGCCATGCATAAGCTCGCCAGGCAAAAACATATTCTCGACAGGCTTAGCGAAATCGGTCAGCTGAGCATCAGCGAACTGGTTGCAGAGCTGCAGGTGTCGGCCGATACCATTCGCCGCGATCTGAGCGACCTGGAACAACAGGGCGTGCTGCAGAAAAGCCACGGCGGGGCCATCGCCCTTAACGTCCCGGCCATGACGCGCCAGGGCAGAAACGCTCTTCTCACCCAGACCAAGCAGCGCCTGGGTCAGCAGGTCGCCGCGCGCATTCCCTCTGGCTCGACGCTGTTTCTCGACGCCGGAAGCACGCTGCTGGCGGTGGCAGCCCAGCTGAAAGGGCCGTTGACCGTGATTACGGCTTCTCTGGATATCGCTCAGCTGTTCAGCGACCGTGCCGATATCCAGCTGATCCTGCTTGGCGGCCAGTGGGATAGTAAACAACGGCTGTTCGCCGGGAGCGCCACCCTGTCGCTGGTCACCCGCTACCAGGCCGATATCGCCATTCTCGGCGCCTGCGCGCTCCATGCCGGGCTGGGGCTGAGCGCCAGCCAGGAAGCTGATGCCGACGTTAAACGCGCCATGCTGGCCGCCAGCGCCGAGCACTGGCTGGTGGCGGACCATACCAAACTCAACCGCTGCGAACCGTGGCGGGTGGCCGGACTCAGCGACATTCACCATCTTTTTCTTGATCGTCCCTGGGCTGAGCTGGGGGATGACCCCGCCCTCTCTGTACATATTGCTGACGCTTAACAACGTGGAGAACCTGATGAGTAACAACACGATAAATATCGCCCTGATTGGCTACGGATTCGTCGGTAAGACCTTCCACGCGCCGCTTATCCGTTCGGTGCCGGGGCTGAACCTGGCGTTCGTCGCTTCCCGCGATGAAGAGAAGGTCAAACGCGACCTGCCGGACGCCACGGTGATCGACTCCCCGGAAGCAGCGGTCCAGCATCCGGACGTTGACCTGGTGGTCATCGCCTCTCCTAACGCCACGCACGCCCCGCTGGCACGTCTGGCGCTGAACGCCGGCAAACATGTGGTGGTGGATAAGCCCTTTACCCTCGATATGCAGGAGGCCCGGGAGCTGATCGCCCTGGCGGAGGAGAAACAGCGTCTGCTCTCCGTCTTCCATAACCGCCGCTGGGACAGCGACTATCTCGGGATCCGTCAGGTGATTGAGCAAGGCACCCTCGGCGCGGTGAAACATTTCGAGTCGCATTTCGACCGCTTCCGCCCGGAAGTCCGCGTCCGCTGGCGCGAGCAGAACGTCCCGGGCAGCGGCTTGTGGTTCGACCTGGGGCCGCACCTGATCGACCAGGCGCTGCAGCTATTTGGTTTGCCGCAGTCGGTGCAAGGTAACATAGCCACCCTGCGCGACGGGGCGGAGATCAACGACTGGGCGCATGTGGTATTAAACTACCCGGCGCATAAAGTGATCCTGCACTGCAGCATGCTGGTCGCGGGCGGCTCGTCGCGCTTCACCGTGCACGGCGATAAAGGTAGCGTTATCAAAGCGCGGGCCGACCAACAGGAGAGCCAGCTGCTGGCGGGCGTGGTACCGGGCAGCGCCGACTGGGGCCAGGATGACGACCCGCTGGTTATCTATGATGCCTCGCTGCAGGCCCACGCGCAGGCTACCCCGCAGGGTGATCAGCGCCAGTACTATATGCTGATCCGCGATGCGCTGAAGGGCCAGATCGCCAATCCGGTGCCGCCGGTGGAAGCGCTGGCGGTGATGGCCGTTCTGGAAGCGGCGGTGCGCTCTGCTGAAAGTGGTATGGTGCAGACCCTGGACCTGTCCGACGACGAGCGCAACACGCTGCGCTAATCCGCCCTGTTCTCCGGTTACCTGCGCGGCCCGCAGGTAACCGCTACTTTTGCGCCACCTTAGAAAAAATCACTATCTATCCGCAGATTAACATTGCTTTATCCTGCTCCATGGCGCAAAGCACCGCTGGAAATTTCAGCCAATTGGGAGGAGGATAGAATGCAGATCGATCGTAATGAGAAAGAGGTTGCTGACGCTGTGGACGCGGCAACCGTACTACCGGACAGGAGAAGCGCATGTATTACACGTTAGGAGATACCACTCTCCATTTTTATCGCTATCAGTGCAAATTTTACGTCGCCCACTGGGAAGGGGGTAACGTGATGAGCGAAAAATTTAAATCGTTTATCGAACAGATCACTGAGAAGACCGGGCTGGATGCGAAACGCGTCGAGACCGCCGCGCGCGATTATTTTACTAACGTGGATTAACAGGCAGTGCTGTTCGTAAGAGACAAGCTGGTGCGGTAGCCGCGCAGGCTAACCCCACCTTTCACCGCCAGGACGCCTCGCGCCGCCTGGCGGCTTCTCTATTCTGCCAGCGTTAAACGGTAGTCAGTTTTGCCAGAATGGCGGCGAAGGCGTCATTAACCTTATCGCCGGCGAGCAGTTTTTTACGCAACGTGAAGCTTCTGCCGCTGGAACGGATCAGCAGCCGGACTTTCGCATCATTATTGCTGCGTTCAACTACGGCAACATCCCGCAAGGGAATAACGTAGGTATCGGCATAGAGCCCCGGCGTAAATATCATCGACTCGCCGCTCACGCCAATCACCACCCGATTTTGCAGACGATAGCCATTGCACAGCGCAACAATACCGGCGGCAATAAATACTCCGCCTATCCCCATGCCAATCATTAAAATAATGATCCCGGCGATGAGCGCCAGCGCCCCTTGGGGATAAAAGCCTGAGGCATTAAAGGTTAATAGCTGCTGGTTATCAGCCTCGCCCACTGCCGTGGTTGATCGCCAGGGCGTAAATCCGGCGTTAATCCGCGTTTGCAAGCTGAACAGACTACCCACCAGAAAGATCACGCTGGCGGGCACCATCACGATGCCGCCAACAAACGCCAGGACGATGGCCAGATAAGGGTAGCGGCCTGACAGCATTATGCTGATCGCCTGAACCACCACGGCAATAAACAGGGCCAGCACCAGCCAGGACCATACGCCGTCCGCCCGACTATGGAAGTTCAGCTGTCCTTCATCAAGTAATAAATTTCGCGCGACAAAACAGATAATAATATTGACGAACAGGCCTATCCAGGCCAGCTTGTGCACATGCTTCATACCCTACTCCATTATGGTTTTTACTATTCCATTTCCAGGCATTATTAAATACAGTCTCAATGTCGGCTGGATAGTAGCAAAGCGGTACGCAAGATCAATAAAAAGCGCGCGGTCTCCTCACATTCTAATTTATATTCAGCGTGATATTGTTAGTTATCATTTATCGTAATTATATAAACCATCCTATATATTGGCGCTATATATTTTCAGCGCAATAATATCGCCCTGCCGCCAGGCAGGGCGTCGCAGATTAACGCTCCTCAAGCGCCGCCACCGGCGCCGGCGCGCTTTTCCTGCGCAGCAGATAGCCTGCAGCAAGGATCAGCAGCCATACCGGGATCAGGCAGACGGAGATGCGGATGTCCGGGGTCAGATACATCACCCCGAGGATCGCGGCGAGAAACAGCAGACACAGCCAGTTTGTCAGGGGATAGGCGAAACTCTGGAAAGCCGTTACCTTCCCCGCCCGCTGCATGGCGCGGCGGAACTTAAGATGAGTGATGCAGATCATCGCCCAGTTGATGACCAGGGCGGCCACCACCAGGGCCATCAGCAGGGCAAAGGCTTTCCCGGGCATCACATAGTTAATCACCACGCAAAGCGCCGTGGCGACGGCGGATACCGCCAGGGCGGTCAATGGGATCCCGCGGTGGTTCACCCGCAGCAGCGCACGCGGGGCGTTGCCCTGCTGAGCCAGGCCGAACAGCATCCGGCTGTTGCAGTAGACGCAGCTGTTGTAGACCGACAGCGCGGCGGTGAGCACCACCAGATTGAGGGCGTTGGCCACAATATTGCTGTCAATGGCGTGAAAGATCAGCACAAAGGGGCTTCCCCCTTCCACGACGTTCCGCCACGGGTAGAGTGACAGCAGGACCGCCAGCGACCCCACGTAAAACAGCAGAATACGGTAGATCACCTGGTTGGTGGCTTTGGGAATGGTTTTATGCGGTTCGTCGGCTTCCGCCGCGGTGATCCCCACCAGCTCAAGCCCGCCGAAGGAGAACATGATCACCGCCATGGCCATCACCAAGCCCGTGATGCCGTTAGGGAAAAATCCCCCGTCCTGCCACAGGTTGGCCACCGTCGCCGCCGGGCCGCCGTGACCGCTAAATAACAGATAGCAGCCAAAGGCGATCATGCTGATGATGGCGGCCACTTTGACAATCGAGAACCAAAACTCCAGCTCGCCATACACTTTGACGTGCGTCAGGTTGATGGCGTTGATCGCCACGAAGAAGATCGCCGCCGACAGCCAGGTGGGTACCTCCGGCCACCAGTACTGAATATAGATCCCCACCGCCGTCAGCTCCGCCATGCTTACCAGCACGTACAACACCCAGTAATTCCAGCCGGACATAAACCCGGCGAAGGGCCCCCAGTAGCGGTTGGCGAAATGGCTGAACGACCCCGCCACCGGCTCCTCTACCACCATTTCGCCAAGCTGACGCATGATAAAGAAAGCGATAACCCCGGCGATGGCGTACCCCAGCAGGACCGACGGGCCTGCCATACGGATCGTTTGCGCGATACCTAAAAACAGTCCGGTGCCGACCGCCCCCCCGAGGGCGATCAACTGGATGTGGCGGTTTTTTAACCCGCGTTTTAACTGATGCTCTTGCTGCGTTGTCATCTCTGACCTGCCCCTGTCTGTAAAAAGTCACGTTCGCCGGTAGCAACTTTCAGGCCAGCGGAGCGTCTCGCAGCGTCAGACAAAAATTAATTAATTGAAATATATTCAAATATTCTTTTCAAATCAGTTCCGGTAGCTGGTCATGTCGGCGCCGACCTGGCGCATCACACGCGAAAACTGGCCAGATAACGCACAGATCATGAGAAAAAGAGCGGATTGATGCATAAACCTGACCCGTTTTGGTGCATCCGGTTTGCCGCCGTCCGCTCAGGCTTCACGCCAGGCAAAAAACTGTTAGGCTGGTAGCCACTTTTACGTTCCGCTAGTGGCCACTATGTACAACATCGACGACTATGATCTGAAAATACTTACCCTGCTGCAGGCCAATGGCCGTTTAACCAATCAGGAGCTGAGCGAGCTTATCGGCCTGTCCGCTTCCCAGTGTTCGCGCCGCCGTATCGCCCTTGAACAGGCACAGCTTATCCTCGGCTACCATGCGCGTCTGGCGCCGGATGCAGCCGGGCAGGAGATGCTTGGCCTGATTGAGGTGCGTCTGCTGAATCACACCCCGCAATGCGTGGAGAGCTTTCATCAGATGCTCAGTGAAGTGGACGCCATTCTGGACGCCTGGAAAACCACCGGCGACGCCGATTATCTGCTGCGGGTAACGGTCCCGGACCTGCCCGGTCTGAGCCATTTGATCAGCCATATTCTGGCGCAAAACAAAGGGGTGGCTCATCTGAAAACCGCCGTCGTGCTCAACCGCCTTAAAGAGAACGGCCAGCTGATGCCGGGCACGACCCCGCTGCGCTGAACCGGGGCACAGTGCCCTGCGCTGGTGCAGACGCGGGGCCAGACAATGCGCGACAAGCGGCAAGTTCGCACAATTCACGCATTCGGAAACCATAAAACGCACGACCCGTGCAATTTTCTCTTCCTGTCAGAACAACAGGTTAGGCTAAACCACGGCTATTTTTTCCGCAAACGCTCGCCAGGGCACGCTCCTCTGGTGCGATTTTTGCAAACAAGAGCTTATCCTTGTTAACGAAAAGATAGTGCTTATTTATGGATAATATCCTTTCCCCTGAAAAACTGACCCACACCTGGCTGGAGGATACCCTGGCGCTGCTGTTCGGCACGCTGATGATCTCCTTTGGCATTATTTTATTTCGCCAGGCCGGTGCCCTGACCGGCGGAACGGCAGGTATGGCCTTTCTGATCCACTATGCCACCCACCTGCCGTTTGGCGTGGTCTTCTTCGTCATTAACCTGCCATTCTACTGGCTCTCTGTCCGGCGGATGGGCGTCGCCTTCACGCTGAAAACCTTCTGCGCGGTCGGACTGGTGTCCCTGTTCTCTGACCTGCACGGTTACTTTATCCATGTCGATCGCCTGAATCCCTATTACGCCACCCTCTTCGGCAACATCATGGTCGGCATCGGCTTTGTGGTGCTGTTTCGCCATAAAGCGAGCCTCGGCGGCGTTAATATTCTGGCCCTCTATCTGCAGGACAAAAGCGGCATCCGCGCCGGTAAATTCCAGATGGTGGTTGACGCCTGCATCGTCACCGCCTCGCTGTGGGTAGTGAGCTTGCCGATGCTGCTGGTCTCTATCCTCGGCGCCGTGATTTTGAATTCGATTATCGCCATGAACCACCGTCCCGGACGCTACGCGGTGTAATGGCTTCACCTTTGACGGTCATTTCAGGAGTAACCACTGTGTTTCAGAACGTTGACGCCTATGCGGGCGATCCTATCCTGTCCCTGATGGAAGCCTTTCAACAGGATCCCCGGGCAGACAAAGTTAACCTCAGCATCGGGCTGTACTATAACGAGCAGGCCATTATTCCTCAGCTGGAGGCGGTCCGTCAGGCCGCTGACCGGCTGCAGAGTCAGCAGCAAAAGGCCAGCCTTTATCTGCCGATGGAGGGGCTGGCGCCCTATCGCCGCGCGGTCCAGACCCTGCAGTTTGGCGACAATCATCCGGCGTTGCGTGCCGGACGCATCGCCACCATCCAGACACTGGGGGGCTCCGGCGCGCTAAAGGTGGGCGCTGATTTCCTCAAGCGCTACTTCCCCGACTCCGCGGTCTGGGTCAGCGATCCAACCTGGGAGAACCACGTTGCCATCTTTGCCGGCGCCGGCTTTGAGGTACATACCTATCCCTGGTTCGACAGCGCCACCCGCGGGGTGAATTTCCCCGCTATGCTCGCCGCCCTCCAGCAGCTGCCGCCGCGCAGCATTGTGCTGCTTCACCCTTGCTGCCATAACCCGACGGGGGCCGATCTCACCCGCGAGCAGTGGGATCGCGTGATTGAGGTGCTGATCGGCAGGGAGCTGATCCCATTCCTTGATATCGCCTACCAGGGCTTCGGCCGCGGACTGGACGAGGATGCCTATGCCATTCGCGCCATCGCCAGCGCCGGGCTGACGGCGCTGGTCAGCAACTCGTTTTCCAAGATATTTTCGCTGTATGGCGAGCGGGTTGGCGGCCTGTCAGTGGTCTGTGACAATGCCGATATCGCCGGGCGCGTGCTGGGCCAGCTGAAAGCCACCGTGCGGCGCAACTACTCCAGCCCGCCGGGGTTTGGCGCCCAGGTGGTGTCGCAGGTGCTCAACGATCCCGAGCTGAATGCCCTGTGGCAGGAAGAAGTGGAGGCCATGCGCACCCGCATCAGCGCCATGCGCGTCGCGCTGGTGAAGGCCCTGCAGGCAGCCCTGCCGGCGGGGGATTTTTCCTATCTGCTGACCCAGCGCGGCATGTTCAGTTACACCGGCTTTAGCGCCGATCAGGTAGACGTTCTGCGTCAAGAGCATGGCATCTATCTGATCGCCAGCGGTCGGGTCTGCGTGGCCGGGCTCAACCACGGCAATATTGCGCGGGTAGCCAGCGCCTTCGCCGCGGTCTGCGCACGCTAGCCGGGTCAACCCCGGCGCGGTAGAGCGATTAATCGCGACGCAGTCGGCGAGCCAGTCGGGTGCCCAGCGTCTGGATAAGCTGGACAATAACAATCAGCACCAGGGCGGTGGTGAGGGTGGCAAAGGCGTCGAAGCGCTGATAGCCATAGGTGATCGCCAGGTCGCCGATCCCGCCGCCGCCCACCGTTCCTGCCATGGCGGTGGCGCCGAGCAGACCGATGGTCGCCGTGGTGAGGGCCAGAATCAGCGATGCCGCCGCCTCCGGCAGCATAAAGTGCCAGACAGTCTGCAGCGGGGTTGCGCCCATGGCGTCCGCGGCCTCGAGGATCCCCTCATCCACCTCCAGCAACGAGCTCTCCACTAGTCGGGCAATATAGGGGGCGACAAAGACGATCAGCGGCACGATGGCTCCCGCGGTGCCGATAGTGGTGCCCACCAGCAGTCTGGTAAAGGGCAGGATCACAATCAGCAAAATGATAAACGGCAGCGAACGCAGCACGTTAATCAGCGGATTCAGCGCCTGATGCACCACCGGGTTGGCCACGATGCCGCCGGGACGGCAAACCACCAGCACAATCCCCAGCGGGACGCCGATCAGCGCGCCAAAGCCCAGCGAGACGGCGACCATAATCAGGGTGTCATGCAGCGCCAGCAGAAACTGATCCCCAGTGATGGCGGTATCAATAAGATCAAACATGGGTGATTTTCACTCCTGCATCGACCAGATGGGTGATGGCGCGTTCGGTTTCGTCAGGCTCGCCGAGGAGCTGCACAATCATAAATCCCAGAATCCGGCCCTGAACTTCAGACATGCTGGCAAACAGGATATTCACCTCGACAGCATACTCGCGGATCAGGTGGTTAATAATCGGCTGCTGCGCCGTCGCGCCGACAAATTCGAGGCGTAAAGCCCGGGCGCCGTTATCGCGCTGCAGGAACGACGCCACCCGCTGCGGCAGGCGGTCGTGCACCACCGACTGCACGAAACTGGCAGTGACCGGATGCTGCGGCTGAGCAAAGAGATCAAAAACCGCCCCCTGTTCAACGATACGGCCCGCCTGCATCACCGCCACCTTGTGACAGATTTTCTGGATCACCGACATCTCATGGGTGATCAGTACGATGGTGATGCCATACCGACGATTAATCTCCTGCAAAAGCAGTAAGATCTGCACCGTAGTGTGGGGGTCGAGCGCCGAGGTGGCTTCATCGCACAGAAGGACCGACGGGTTGGTGGCCAGCGCCCGGGCAATACCGACCCGCTGCTTTTGTCCGCCCGACAGCTCATTAGGGTAGCTGTGGATTTTGTCGCTCAGATCGACGAACGCCAGCAGTTCCGCCACCCGCGCCTGGATAAAGGCCTTGTCGCGCCCCTGTAAAATAAGCGGGATGGCGATGTTATGGAAAACGGTTTTCGAATTCAGCAGATTAAAATTCTGAAAGATCATGCCGATATCTTTTTTGATGGCCTGCAGGCGCTGGCCGCTGCAGGCCTGTAGCGGCTCGCCGTTTAACAGTACCTCGCCCTCGCCAGGCGTTTCCAGACGATTAATCAGCCGTAATAAGGTGCTTTTTCCTGCCCCGCTGTAGCCAATAATGCCAAAAATATCGCCTCGCTCAATGCTGAGATTAATATCCTGCAAGGCCAGAACCGGATGTCCTTTCCTGGAAAAGCTTTTACTGACGTGGCGAAATTCTATCATCGCGTTATTCATTTTAAATAGTCAGGCAGCAGGTAACCATCATACTGCGGATGGCTGAGAATATATTTTTTGAACTCGGCCGAGTGGTAGCCATCGATAATATCTTTGGCAAACTGCGCCTTCTGATTTTTACCGGCGACGGTCACGACATTAATAAAATGGCTGGTGGCTGCTTCCAGCTTTAAGGCCGAGGTCAGGGACATACCGCTGGAAACGGCAAAATTGCCCTGAATCAGGCCATAGTCGACGTCCGGCAGAGCGCGAACCTGCTGGGCATTATCCATCTCTTTTAGGACAATTTTGTAAGGATTATCTACGATGTTACGCTGCGAAAAAGTGGCCGGATCGCTGTCTGGTTTAATTTTCACCCAGCCAAGGCTCTCCAGCACCAGTACCGCGCGATATTCATTTGACGGCTGGTTTGGTACCGACACGACGGTGCCCGCCGCCGGGGTCCCCAGGGTGGTCAGTTTCCCACCATACAGCCCCATCGGCGGCGTGGGGACCTGCACAATGCCCACGTTATCGATCCCCAGCCGCTCATTAATTGCTTTCAGATATACCGGATGCTGCATAATATTCGCTTCGATATCACCGCGGGCTACCGCGTCATTCACCTGAATACCGTCGCTGAAATCCTTATATTCGATTTTATACCCTTTACTCAATAAATAGGGCGCGACGCCTTTCTCAAATTGTTCTTTATACGGCCCGGGGTTAAAGCCGACGCGGATAAGATGAGCGTCGGCGGCGGCATAAAAAGAGGTGGCCGACAACAGGGCGAGAGCGATCCCGCGCGCAACTGACTTGTTCATAAGGTATTTTCCTGGAGGGTTGGCGATATTGAACGATTAAATCACAGCCGATTGTGGGTTGTAAGCCAGAACGCCGAATTTCCTTTTGCTAATTCCTCATTAACTTTTGCTATACCGACATATCTTAAAAACAAGAATCTTTTGCGTATATTGTTATTTAGCCAGCCGCTATAAATCCCTTAAAGATGGTCAATTATTCGTGATTTAAACCGGGAATGTTATGCCTGATTTTACTGCTTCGCCGCTGGTGGACGCCCTGGAAGAGAATCTGTTCAGCCTGCTGGAAAAACTGGCCGCGGAGGTCAACACCGAAGCGCTGCCGCTGATCGATCTTTCCAGCGGCAGTCCGGATCAACCCACCCCGCCGGAAGTGATTGACTCGCTGCAGAGTGCTATTCATCGTCGTGAAAACCATGGCTACCCGTCGTTCTGGGGCAAACCACAGGTCCGCGAGGCGATCGCCCGGTTCTATCGCCGGCAGTATGATGTGGAACTCGATCCGCACAGCGAAGTCGCCGTGTTTCAGGGGTCGCATATCGGTATAGGCGGCATCCCGCGGGCGCTGCTCAGCCCCGGGCAATACCTCATCTCCACCGATCCCTGCTATCCGATTTACCGCTCGGCGGCGCTGCAGTCCCAGGCGGCGTTTTATGGCCTGCCGCTCAGGGCGGAGAACCATTTCCTGCCGGATTTTAACGATCTTCCCCGGGAAGTCGCTGACAAGGCCGGGCTGGTGGTGCTTAACTATCCGCATAATCCAACCGGCGCCCTCGCCACGCCGGCGCTGTTCGCCAGCGCGCTGCAGTTTGCTCGTCGTCACCAGGTGCCGATCCTCCATGATTTTGCCTATGCGGCCATCGGCAGCGCGGCCAGCGATGCGCCGCTGAGCCTCTTCTCCCAGCCCGACGCCAAAGCATGGGGAGTGGAAACCTATACTTTTTCCAAGACCTTTAATATGGCCGGCTGGCGCTTCGGCTTCGCGGTCGGCAACGCCTCGATTATCCGGGCGTTTAAAAAGCTGCACACCCATAGCTACAGCACGGTGTTTGGCGCGATTCAGGATGCGGCGATCGCCGCGCTCAACCTGCCGGCCGAACGGATTGCGCAGCTGACGGCGGTCTATCATCAACGTCGGGAGTGGGTTCTGCGTCGACTAGCCGCGCTGCGCTGGCCGGCGCGTGACGCACAAGGCACTTTCTTCCTCTGGCTCGGCGTACCGCCCGGCTACCGTTCGCAGGAGTTTGCCCGTCTGCTGCTGCAGGAAGCGCATATTCTGGTGGCGCCGGGCACGGGTTTTGGCGCAGGGGGGGAAGGATTTATTCGCATCAGCCTGACCGCAGGGGACGAGGCGCTGAGCAACGCGCTGGACCGTCTTGCCCGGCTGGCGCTGTTTTAGTCCGCCGCCGGGAGAAGCAAAAACGCAACCCTGGCCGTCGGGGATTACCCGGCTGACGAGTCCATCACCGACAGCACGATTTTGCCCTCAGGATGCCCCTGCGCTGCTCGCTCATGCGCCATCTGCGCCTGCGCAAGGGGGAAAACGCTGTCAATTGCAACCTGGATGACCCCGGCGTCCAGCAGGTCGGCAAGCCGGGCGAGCTGCGCGCCGCTGGAGCGTACCTGGGTGGTGGAGACCGTCACTCCGCGCTGTCGCGCCTCTTCCGCCCCGGCAAAGCCGAGCGGAAAGATCGGGTACAGCGCGCCGCCGGGTCGCAGGGTACGCAAAAAACGGCCGCTGGCCGGCCCGCCCGGCGCATCAATGACCAGGTCCAGGTCACGCACCGTCTCTTCCACTGCGGTGGTTGTATAGTCGATAACGCTATCCGCGCCGAGCTGACGTAAAAAGGCTTCATGGCGGCCCGCGGCGACGGCAATCACCTCGGCGCCCTGCCACTTCGCCAACTGCACGGCGAAATGACCGACTCCCCCTGCCGCGCCGTTGACCAGGACGCGTTTACCCGCCAGCGGCACCGGCCGATGCGGCCCCGGCTGCAGCGGATTCGCCACCTCATGCCCGGGATCGATCATGAACTGCCAGGCGGTCAGGAGCGACATCGGCACCGCGGCAGCCTGCTGATGGCTCAGGGTTAGGGGTTTGCGAGCGAGGTCGCTGACCGGCACGCTAACGTACTCGGCGTAAGCGCGGCTGCCCCCTGCCGCCCCTTCGGGAAAACGCGCCATAGCATACACTTCGTCGCCGACCGCCACCTCCCGGACGTCATCCGCCCGCGCCACCACCACCCCGGAGAGATCGGTCCCGAGGATCAAGGGAAAGCGGACCTCGGGCCGCCACTCCGGGGGCAGCTGTTGATAGCCATCGCGCAGATAGCTGTCCGGCGGGTTCACGCCCACCGCGTGCACCTGTACCAGTACTTCACCGGCCTGCAGCACCGGCATGGGCGCATCCTCATAGCTCAGGACTTCCGGCCCGCCAAAGGCGTGCTGTTGAACAGCCTTCATCATATGCGTTGACATCGCTTTCTCCTCATATGGAAATGCGTTATATTTAACGGAGCACTGTTCCGAATATATGGAGCAGTGCTCCGATTGTCAAGGAACGCCAATGAGAGCTGATGCCAGAAAAAATTATGACCTGTTGATCGAGGTGGCCCGGGACGTCTTTGTGGAGCAAGGCGCCGAGGCGTCGCTGCGCGATATCGCCCGCCGGGCGGGCGTCGGAATGGGAACCCTCTACCGCCACTTTCCCAACCGCGACAGCCTGCTGGAAGCCCTGCTCCGCAGCCGCTTTGCGGCGCTAACCGCCCGGGCTGAGTCGCTTCTGCTCGCCGCCGATCCTGCCGCGGCGCTGCTGGAGTGGCTGGCCGAGAGCGTGGCGTTTACCCATCAGCATCGCGGGATCATCGCCCCGCTGATGAGCGCCATCGACGATCCTGAGTCCGCCCTGCACAGCGCCTGCGTTGCCCTGCGCGCCGCCGGTACGTCGCTGCTTACCCGCGCGCAGCAGGCCGGGCTGGCACGGCCAGATCTCAGCGGAGAGGAGCTGTTCGATCTGATCGCCGCGCTTGCCTGGCTGCGGGAGCAACCGTCCCATGCCCCGCGCGCAGAGCGGATTTTAGCGGTGCTGGCCGACGCGATCCTGACTGCCGGCTAGCGGCGGCCGGTCACCGACGAGACAGCGCGCCTGGCGGGTAACCAGAACACCAGCCTTTAACGATCAAACGCCCAGCGAGCCCCGCTGGTCAGCGCCCGCTCGAAGGCGGGACGGCCGGGGCCTGCCAGCCAGCCGGCGAAGGTGTGCAGCTGCGGGTGCAGCTGGCGCAGGGCGTCGAGGTCGGCGTGCCCGGCCAGCCGCCCGTCGTCCACCAGCCCGGTCAGCTTGTGCAGAAAAGGACTGGCGGCCAGCACCTCGTCGGAAAATCGCGAATAGGGGATCGGCCGTCCCGCCGCCGCGGAGAATAACAACTCCAGCTGACGACCGGTCACGCTGTCGCTGGCGATCTCGAACGTCTTGCCGGCAAACCGCGCCGGCGCGGCAAAAACCGCCGCGACAAGATGGCCGATATCCTCCAGCGCCAGCACCTGCATTCTCCCCTCCGGCAACATAAAAAATTGAAAACGACCTTCATCAAGGCCAAAACCAGGCATCACCAGCAGCTCCATAAAGGTGGCGGGCCGCACGATGGTCGCCGCCAGCGGCAGGCGGCGAAAATGCCGTTCAATTTCCGCTTTGGTGTCATAATGCGCTACGCCGGTCGGCGTCTCCCCCGTCGCGCTGCCGGAGCTGTACACCAGATGCTTCACCCCGCACTCGACGGCGAGATCGGCGATGGTTATCCCGTAGCGTACCTCCTGCTCATCGGTCACCGTCCCTCCCGGCGAACTGGGCTGGACGCTGAAGACGCCGTCGACCCCGGCCATCGCCGACCGCATTGCCGCCCGGTCTTCAAAGGTACCCACGACCAGCTCGGCTCCCCGCGCCGCCAGCGCAGCGGCCCCGGCGGAGAAAGGATCCCTGACCAGCGCCCGAACCCGCCAGCCGCGGTGCAGCAGCGCCCGCGCCACCGAGCCGCCCTGCTGACCGGTGGCGCCAAAAACCAACACGGTTTGCGCATTATTCATCACTGTTCCCCTTATCTGCAGCCTGTTTCCCGGCCTCTCGCCAGCGATAGTCACCTTGCTTATCCTTCTCCAGCCAGCCGCAGGAAGGCCCGGCAAAATGCCCGGTGAACCATTGAGCATGATGGCTTGCCCCCCACGCCATCATCTCCCGTCGCGAGACTTCCGCCTGCCGGGGATCGCCGCAGAACGCTGAATTCCACTGCGGATGGGCAAACTGGATCGGGGAATGCAGAAGATCGCCGGAGAAACAGGCGTAGTCATCTCCGGCGGCGAGGACCAGCGCGGCATGGTCCGGACTGTGGCCGGGGGTGGGAATAAAGTCGATCCGTCCGCCGACCCGCGGCCGGGTCGCCACATCGACGGTCTCCAGCTGGCCGGCCTCAATCACCGGCAGCAGGCTGTCAAGCCACAGCGCCCGGTAGCGTTCGCTGTTTTTCACCCGCGACAGCTCTTTTGCCGAGCACAGATAGCGGGCGTTGGGAAACAGCGGCACCCAGCGATCGTCCTGCCAGACGGTATTCCATCCGACATGGTCGGTATGCAGGTGAGTCAGTAGCACCAGGGTCACGTCCTCCGGGTTCACCCCCGCGGCGCGGAGATTCTCCAGATACGGCGTGTTAAGTTGATGATAGAGCGGATTGCCGCCGCGCTCCCGACCATTGCCGGTGGCGGTATCGATAACAATCAGATCGTGGGGGGTCTGCACCACCCAGCTGTGGATTGACAGCGCAATCGGCTGAATAACGGCCTCCGCCTCCGCTACCGGGAACGCCTCTGGATAGAGCGCTGCCGGCTGCAGGGAAATTTCGCGCTCCGGCACTTTGAAAATCAGGCTATCGCCTGTCTGGTAAGTTTGCATCACTCCCTCCGCGCGCATTGCGCTGGTTGATTTATCGGGGTGATATTCACTATGCTGCCGGGATAACCCACATTCAAATTGATTATCATAATGAACAAAATCATTGAAAATGATTTTAGTCGTATCGATCTGAATCTGTTGACAGTCTTGATGGTGCTGTACCGCGAAGGGAGCGTCACCCGCACCGCAGAGGTGCTCCATCTTGGCCAGCCGGCTATCAGCGGGGCGCTGAAACGGCTGCGAGAGATGTTTGACGACCCGCTGTTCGTCCGCAGCGCCAGAGGCATGCTACCGACGCCGCGGGCGCAAGCGCTGATGACCGACCTGCAGCCGCTGATGGAAAACCTGCATTCGGCGATGTTTGGCGCCGCAGAGTTCGTCCCGGCGCGCGCGCAGCAGCTTTTTCGCATCGGCCTCAGCGACTGGAGCGAACACTGGCTGATGCCCCCGCTGTTACCCGGGCTGATGCAGGAGGCGCCCGGAGTCTCACTGCAGTCGATAGCCGCCGACCCCTTCCAGGTTCGCCAGTTGCTGGAGGAGGAGCGCATTGATGTCGCGGTGTCTGTCAACAAACAGAGCCGTGGGGAGATCGTCAGCGAGCCGGTGATGTCCATGGGAGTCACCACCCTGTGGTCGCCGCAGCAGATCCCCTGCCGCGGTCCGCTGTCGGTGAGCGACTTTGTCGCCTGGGAACATGTGATGGTGGCCTATCGCGAAACCGGCCACGGTGAAATTGACCGCCAGCTCGCCAGCCAGGGGCTCGCGCGGCGCGTGCGCTTTGCCACGCAGAATTTCTCCACCTTTCCCCTGCTGCTGACCACCCTGCCGCTGTTCGCCACCGTCCCGCAGGGGCTGGCGCAGCGCTGGCAGGCGCAGTATGCGCTGCGCGCGGACGCTCCGCCGGTAGCGTATCCGGAATTTACGCTGTGCATTTTGCGGCACAAACGGCGGGCGCAGGATCCGGCGCTGAACTGGCTGGTGACGAAGTTAAAACAGGCCATGCGCGGCCAATAACCGGGCCGATGCCCCGGCATCAGGCCTCGCTGTGCGGGGGTTGCAGCACGCGCCTGCTCCAGTCATAAAACGCGCGCACCGCCGGCGGCAGATAGCGGTTTTGCGGATAGACCAGCGACAAGGGAAGATCAGAAGCGGCCTGCTCCAGACAGGCGACCAGCGCCCCGCTCTGCAAATAAGGTTGCGCCAGATAGCTGGCGACGCGGATCAGGCCCAGCCCCTGAATGCCGGCCTGAATGTAGGCATCGGTATCGTCGACCACCAGCGTCTCCCGCATGCGGATCGCGCAGTCGCCTTCATCGAGGGAGAAAAGCCAGTCGATGGTCCGCCCGGTACGGTGATTCAGGTAGCCCACCGCCCGATGCTGGTGCAGTTCGTCGATGCTCTGCGGCCGGCCGTGGGCCGCGAGCCAGGCCGGCGAGGCGAGGACCATCCAGCGGTAGCGGGCCAGAGGACGCGCCACCAGGGTGGTGGAATCTTCGATCCGCCCGGTACGGATCACGCAGTCGAATCCCTCCTGAATAATATCTTCCACGTTGTCGCTTGAGCAGAGGATCAGCTCCAGGTCGGGATACTGCTGCAAAAACTCGCCGATCCTCGGCAGAATGCAGTGGCGGGCAAGGGATTGCGGCATCCCTACCTTGAACCGCCCGGCGGGCTGAGCCGAGCGCCCGGGAAAGGAGGCTTCCATCGCCGCCATCTCGGCCAGCAGCCTTTTACACTCCTCATAATACCGGCGACCCTCCGCCGTCACGCTGAGCTTGCGGGTGGTGCGCTGGAGAAGCTGCGCCCCGAGCCAGGCTTCCAGCTCCTTCACCACCCGCGATACCGTGGAGCGCGGCTGCCCGAGCACCTCCGCCGCGCGGGCGAAGCTGTGGGCATCCACGACCGCAACATAGACCTGCATGGCATCCAGTTTGTCCATTTCGTTACCCCCCCCGGCGCTCATTATCCCATTATTACGAACAGTCTAACCCGAAACGCTGTACTTATCGAATGTCGACCGTCCCCCTACACTGAGCCTGTAGCCCGTCAACACAAGGCTTAACTGAGCAAGGAGTTAAAATGAAAACTGATAATTTTAATCATGCGGAAAAGGTATTGGTGCTGGGAGCGGGACAACTGGGCGCCGCCGTTCTCGATGCGCTGGTGCCTGCGGTAATCGAGCGCCAGGGCACGGTCTCGGTCATCGTCTCGCCGGCGGCCTGGGATGAAGCCGGCCAGCTGCGGTCGGCAAACCATCAGGCGCTGGCCGACGCCGGAGCCACCTTCCTCGCCGTCGATATCGCCGGTAGCGCCATGGAGACGCTGGCCGATCAGTTTCGCGGATTCACCACCGTGATTAACTGCATGGGGTTTGTCGCCGGTCCGGGGACACAGCTGAAAATTACCCGCGCGGTGCTGGCGGCCGGGGTACCCCGCTATTTTCCCTGGCAGTTTGGCGTCAATTACGATGTGGTAGGCAAAGGCAGCGGTCAGCCGGTCTGGGACGAGCAGTACGATGTCCGGACCCTGCTGCGCGCGCAGCGGGCCACGGAGTGGGTCATTGTCTCCACCGGGATGTTTACCAGCTTTCTCTTCGAACCAGACTTCGATGTAGTGAATTTATCCAACCGAACCCTTCACGCCCTTGGCAGCTGGGATACCCAGGTGACCGTCACCTCACCGGCGGATATTGGCCGCCTGACCACGGCGATTTATCTGCATCAGCCGCGGATCGTCAACGAGGTGGTGTTTGTTGCCGGCGAAACGACCTCTTACCGGCAGTTGGCGGATACCGTCGAGCGCGTAACGCAGCAGACGTTCAGCAAAGCCGTCCACACCCTGCCCGCCCTGCTGGAGCAGCTGCGGACAAACCCGGATGACGCCATGCTGCGCTATCGCGCCGCCTTCGCCCGGGGGGATGGCGTGTGGTGGCCGATGGGCGACACCTGGAATGCCCGCCACCAGCTGCCGACCCAGGACATTGCCGGCTGGCTGCAGACCGCGCGCTGATTTTCTCTCACAGGACAGAATGACGATGAACAAGTTAATTCCACTGATCGTATTGAGTTGTCTGCTGCCCCTGGCGGCAAATGCCAGAACCATCACCGCCACCGGCGATACCCTGGACCATGCGGAGAGCAAAATCCGCCAGCAGGCCGCCCGCGAAGGCGTGACTACCTATCGCATCACTGAAGCGCGAATGGGCAACAAAGTGCATATCACGGCGAAAATCGCGGACTAAAGCACCGGCGTCAGGCTCAGGGATGAGCTGCCGGCAGCCCGCGCGCCAGGTCAGGCGCTCATTTTTTCCCGTCGACGATCGCGGCCCGGCGGCGCGCCATACAGGCGAGCGTATTCCCGGGTGAACTGCGACACGCTGATATAGCCCACCTCCCCGGCAGCCTGCGCAATACTCATCCCTTCCGCCAGCATCAGGCGGCGGGCGTGGATCAGGCGTAACTGCTTCTGAAACTGCAGCGGCGACAGCGTGGTCATGGCGCGGAAATGACGGTGAAAGACAGAGACGCTCATCCCGGCGGCGTCGGCCAGCGCGTCGACGCTGACTGGCTGCATAAAATCCCGGCGCAGCATCGCCACCGCCCGGCGGATCCGCGCCGAATGGCTGTCTACGGCGCCCAGCGCCCGGATGGCCGGCCCATGGACACTCTGCAACAGCCAGTAATGCAGCTCCCGCCGCAGACCTTCCCCCAGCACCGCCAGCGCCCCCGGTTGATCAAACAGCCTTGCCAGCCGGTAAGCGGCATCCGTCACATCGGCGTTCATCGGTTCGATACCAACGCGGGGCGCCTCATCCGGCCCTGACGGCCCGGCCTCCTGCAGCTCGCGCAGGATAGCCAGGTCCAGCTCCAGCACCAGCGCGTAATAGGGAAAACGCTGACTGGCCTCGGTGATCTGGCTGGTAGTGGGAACATCCGCGGCAATCACCATCGCCTCGCCCGGACCATAGTCAAAGCTTGCCAGGCCGGTGGTCACGCTCTTACGCCCCTGGAGCAGCATGGCCACCAGCGGCCTGGCGATAGCCGCCTGCAGGTCACCAGGATGCAGGGCCCGCACCAGAGTAATACCGGGAACCGGGGTAACTGCCACCCCGCTGCTATCGACATGAGCATCGGCAAACCGGCGGCAGAGATCGAACAGGGCGTCGCGCATAAGATCCTTTCAGGCAAGTTTTAAAGCCTGAGTATGCGCTATTTCCCGGCAAAAGGGAGCGAACGGAGAGAAATGGGCAAAAAATAACAAGGATTGGGCAACCCGGCCCGGTGAGCCTCCCCTATTGTAAGGACTCCACACACCAGAGAGGACCGAACATGACTAAAATTGCACTTATTACCGGCGCCAACCGCGGCCTTGGCCGTCAGACCGCACTGGATATCGCCCGCCAGGGTGGGGATGTCATCGTCACCTACCGCGGCAGTCTCGAACAGGCGGAAGCGGTGGTCGCCGACATCCGCGCCCTGGGCCGCAAGGCCATCGCCCTGCCGCTGGATATGGCGCAAACCGCCAGCTTCCCGGCCTTCGCCGACAGCCTCGGCAGCGCGCTGGCCAGCGTCTGGGGGCGGGCCACTTTCGACCACCTGATCAATAACGCAGGGCACGGCGAATTCGCCCCGCTGGCCGAAACGCGCGAAGCGCAGTTCGACGGGCTGTTTAACGTCCACGTTAAAGGGGTATTTTTCCTCGTACAAACCCTGCTGCCGCTGCTGGCAGACGGCGGGCGGATCGTTAACTTTTCCTCCGGTCTGACCCGCGTATCCTATCCTGGCTTCTCCGCCTACGCCGCCGCCAAAGCGGCTGTGGAGATGCTGAGCGTGTACATGGCCCGCGAGCTGGGCGGGCGCGGCATCACCGTCAATACCATCGCCCCCGGCGCTATCGCCACCGATTTTGGCGGTGGGCTGGTGCGGGACGACGCAGAGGTAAACGCGCAGTTTGCCGCCATGACGGCGCTGGGACGGGTGGGCGTTCCCGAGGATATTGGGCCGATGATCGCCAGCCTGCTACGCGACGATAACCGCTGGGTAACCGCCCAGCGGATCGAGGTGTCGGGCGGACAAACCATCTGACGACTCAGGCTGGCAGGATGCGCTCCAGCGCCAGGCCTGCCAGCCGCACGGTCTCCAGAAGACGCGGCAGACTATCCCCTTCCCGCGCTTTCGCCGACAGGCCAAGCATCAGCGTATCCATATAGTCAGTCACCCGCAGCGCGTCCTGCGGGCGATGGCGGGCGATATACTGCTGGATTTTGGCTCTTGCCGCAGCATGCCATTCGCCTGCCGCCACCCGGGCATAAGCATCCTGACAATGTACCCCCTCCAGCACCAGGCAGCCGGCGGCGGCCGGATCGGCCACATAGCGGCGAGCCGCCTCCTGCAGTACGGCGATGAGCGACGCCGCCACCGGCTGGTCGTCTCGCAGCAGGGCATCGATGGGAATGGCCCCGGTCTGGCTGTAGCGCTGCAGGACGCGGGTATACAGCCCGAGCTTGCTGCCAAAAGCGGCATAAAAGCTCGGGGGGTTGATGCCGAAAGCCTGGGTCAGATCGGCCACGCTCACCGCGTCGTAGCCTCGCGCGTGGAAGAGGCGTTGCGCCGTTTCAATGGCCTGTTCCGCATCAAACTGGCGGGGACGTCCCGGAGTACGCCCTGGTTTTGTAGTGGTCACTATATTAATCCTTGACAGCCTGTTTAGCCGCAGCATATTGTAATCATCACTACAATATCATGAGGTGCGGGATATGACAGCGTTTCACAACAAATCAGTGCTGGTTTTAGGCGGGAGTCGGGGAATTGGCGCGGCGATCGTCAGGCGTTTTGTCGCCGATGGCGCGTCGGTGGTGTTTAGCTATTCCGGTTCGCCGGAAGCGGCCGAGCGGCTGGCGGCAGAGACCGGCAGCACGGCGGTGCAGGCGGACAGCGCCGATCGCGATGGGGTGATAAGCCTGGTCCGCGACAGCGGCCCGCTGGACGTGTTAGTGGTCAATGCCGGGATCGCGCTTTTCGGTGACGCTCTCGAGCAGGACAGCGATGCCATCGATCGCCTGTTCCGCATCAATATTCACTCCCCCTACCATGCCTCCGTCGAAGCGGCGCGCCGCATGCCGGAAGGCGGGCGCATTATTGTCATCGGCTCGGTCAATGGCGATCGCATGCCAGTGCCGGGAATGGCGGCCTATGCGCTCAGTAAATCGGCCCTGCAGGGGCTGGCGCGCGGCCTGGCGCGGGATTTTGGCCCGCGCGGCATCACGGTCAACGTCGTCCAGCCCGGCCCAATTGATACCGACGCCAACCCGGAGAACGGCCCGATGAAAGAGCTGATGCACAACTTTATGGCCATTAAGCGCCATGGCCGTCCGGAAGAGGTGGCGGGAATGGTGGCGTGGCTGGCCGGTCCGGAGGCATCGTTTGTCACTGGCGCCATGCACACCATCGACGGAGCGTTTGGCGCCTGATACCTCAGGGCGGCGATGCGCGCTTTGCACCGCCGCCGCGGGGACGTCATCGCCTGTCAGGGATCATCAGGCCAGGCTATCGACCGCCATAAAAAAGCGATCTTCGGTAAGCATAAGCCGCGCTTCCGGGGACTGGTGCGCCTTGCGGATCATCCAGCCCTCCTCCGGGGCCAGGCTCAGATAAAACACCTCCCGGGATCCCGCGCCGTCGGGCGCCTCAAGACTCAGGGTCACGATCCCCTTTTCCACGCCATCCAACAGCTGCTGCGGCACGATATTGACGCTGCGCTCGCCGTTTTGCAGACGAATGGCCGGGATATCGTAGCGGCAGATGCCGCTGTTGAGGCTGTAGCCAAGGGTACTCAGGTCGTGGAGATGGCGGGTCGAAATCACCACCTCAATACCGGTTCCATCAAACCACTGACTTATCTGCTGAGCCAGCTCCGCCATCTGCTGACGAAACCTGGCGATATCCGCGGCGGCCGACCCGTCGAGGGCCGCTGTCCGCCGCGGATTTTGCTGTTGCTGCAGTTTCTTAAAAAAACGTTCCCTCGCTGTCACGTTATCTCCCTGTTCTGTGATGAAACCGGTTGGGCTGGATGAAGATGGTTATAGCCCGTTCGCTGGTTACGAAGATTGAGGGCGAACTGGCGCGATGGCCCCGCCGCAAATGTTTGTTTTTTTTACGTTACTTCGCCGCTTCAGGCCTGAGCCGTAGCTGGTTGTGTTCGGCGGTGAAAATGCGCGGCTTGTCCGGATCCAATTCCTCACGCGCCAGCACCTGCTTCCAGGTATTTCTTTGTGTGTCCGGATGGCGGAACAGGCCGACAACCGCCACGAACGTCGCCTCCGCTTCCAGCGGCATATTCAGACTGGCGTCCCCTCCGGGACCGATCACCACATCGCGACTGGCGAGGAGATCGGCGGCGAGCAGAATATCCCCCTCCTCCAGCAGCTGCTGGTAAACCAGCCGGTCAAAGGTCTGGCGATCTTTAAGCTGATAGATGCGCACCACCACCGGTTCAGAGAGCGAGTGATTCTCTCTGGCATCGGTGTTGAGCGCTTCGCGCGCGGTAAAGTCCAGATGCAGCGTATTAATTTTCTTATAAAAAACGGCGTTGAAGGCAGACTTTGTTCCCTCCGAGACGCGCTGGGTGAGTCCGCATCCGCTCAGGCAAAGCGCAAGCAGGGGCAGCAGACAGGCGGTTTTAGTCAAACTTATACGTAACACGTCGGTTTCCTTGTAGAAAGGTGGCAGGCTGCAGGCCCGTATAGGTACCCAGCTCGGTGGTAAAGGTCTGAGGAATATCGTCCTCACTCTCGCCCTCACCCACGCCCAGCACGCCGTTCATACCGAGCCAGAACGGCTCGTCCCCCAGCGGCGGGACAGCCAGCAGTCGGGTCGGCGCGGTCAGGGTGATGTTGGCCCGGAATCGCCAGCCGAGGTAGACCCGCAGCAGGATGAGAAAGTCCCGAAACAGCGGGCCGTCAGGCTTCCAGCCCTGCGCCTCCGCAGGATTGTCGGTGGTAAGGGCGACGAGGAGCTGGCTGCTGGCATCCATCGCTTCGTCACCCAGCGGCGTATTGCCGTCCAGGAAGAAGTCGTCATCGCCGTAAAACCCCAGCGGCTGGCTGATCGCCACCGGACGCAGGCTGTACGGGCTCACCCTGACGGTGGTCTCCGGGGCCAGCAGGGTGACCAGCGCCTGGATCCCCTGCTGGGTTTTGCCCGGCTGACGCAGCACGCCGGTTAGCGCCAGAAAGCGCGACGCCGGCGAGGCGATATGCTGCGTCGTGCCGGGGATGCCTAGCCCCGCCAGGCCCAGTAGCGACTGCGAGAGACGATCGGTGCCGCCGGGCTCAAAGGTGGCGGGCCAGGAGTATTTCCGCCAGATGCGGTAAAACTGCGTCATGATCCGGTGGCTGAAGATATCCAGTAAGCCCTGCAGCGCTTCATGCCCTTCCCTGTGCTGGGCGATATCATCGAGATATGCCGTCGGGAGCGGCGAATCGACACCGTACAACCCCATAAAGGTGGTGCGAATGACCGGCGGCCTGCTGTCATCGGCCTCATCGTATTCCACGGCTTTCAGTTCGCTGGCGGGAAATCCCATTCCCGGATGCGGGTAAAAACGCACCGGATCGTCAGCCGGATGGCTGGTTCCCCCCATCAGTGGTTGGCCGGGACGCCGTTTTTCCAGAAGCTGGCAGAAGCGGTAAAAATTGATCCGCGGCAGGTCGGCCTCCAGTCGCGGGGTCAGCCGGGAATGCGGCGGCTGTGCTTCTCTTCCCATTCCAGTCGTTCTCCGGTTGGTTGCAGAATGATAATCAGGCGGTTGAACAAGTAGATGTCGGTGTAGAGCGCGAAGAAGCGGCTAAGCATCTCGCCAAACAGGCATATATCGCCACGTCCGGCAAAGCCGTGACTGTCGAGGGTGACTTCAATCTGCACGCCGCGCACCAGATGGCCCTGTGCAAAGCGCTCTGTTGCGCGGTGCTTCACGTCGAGGATGGCTTCCAGACGCCGACGATTCATCTCGCTGTCGGTCCATTCATACAGCGCCAGGGTGCCGCGCAGGACCTCCGCGTTATCCATCAGGGAAAGAAAACTGCTGCCCAGATGGCTCAGCACCCGCCAGTGAAAACGGTCCTGGGCGGGGGGATAGCACGGCAGCGTCGGCGCGCAGAGGTTACGCACTGCAATACTGGCGGAAGTGGTTTTCATCACCGTATCGAGCACGGTGCTCTGCAGCGCGCGACGCGGCAGCTGGCCGTTGGTTCCGGTGAGGGTCAGCGACAGGCTTTCATCTTCCGGTACGGTATGATTATCAAAGGCTTCTCCGCCGACGATAAGCCAGGTGTTGTACAGCCCGGAGGGGCCACGGCGCACCCGGGTATGATAGTAATAGTCCGCCGCGTCATGACGCATCATGCCGCCTTTGTGGCGAAAACTTGAGAACGGCGCGTAAACCTGCTGGTGTGAGGAGATCACGGAATCGACGGTGTAAATTTCGGTGTGGCCGTCCTGCACGCGCATCGGGCGCAGCGGGTATTCGGTCTGCAGGGAATTGATGGTCAGCGGATCGGACTCCAGCGGAAACAGGTTGATCACTGGCACGCAGTGCAGGCGCAGCTGCTTTTCGCTGAAGCGGAAGTCATGTTCCCAGCGTTCCGCCAGCACGACGTCGATTTCAAACCACGCCAGTCCGGCCGGAAAAGCCACCGTCTCCAGCCCGCGCAGATCGATGAACATGAACTTTTCGCGGAAGGTAAAATACTCCAGCAGCAGCTGATAACCGCGAAAACTGCGGCCATCTTCAGGCCAGAGGCCGTCATCCTCGCCAAATCCCAGCGCGCTGAAATACCCGTCCAGCGGCCTTCTGTCCACCTCTTCGGGCATGCGCAGCCACATCCGGGCCACATTGAGGGTAAAGGCCTCGTGCATGGCGCAGGCCAGCGGCGCATCGGCGTTGCAGTACAGCGGGATATGACTGAGATCGACCCGGCGCCAGTCCGTCAGCTGGCTGCAGGTAAAGCGCAGCGTGATCACCGACCGGCCATCCGTATCGGTGGCCAGCTGGACGCGTTCCAGGGATAACGGCTGCAGAGCGATCGCTTTGGTGGTGGTGTACCGGCAGCGCGTGCCCTTTTCACCGATCGGCCGGGAAAGCACTTCAAAGCCTTTGGCCATCGTCATCGGCTCTTTCATTTCCGGCCAGTCGGGGGTGAACTCCACGACCGACATCGAGGGAATGGTACGTAAATAATGTGGCCACAGCAGACTGACCACGCCTTCGGTCAGCTCAGGCAGATCGTCATCGAGTTTCTCGCGCATGCGGCCCATCAGGAAGGCAAAACCTTCAAACAGACGCTCGACAAAGGGGTCGCGAGCGCCCGCTTTGTCGAGATTGAGCATTGCCGCCTGCTCAGGATGAGCGCGGGCAAACTCTTCACCCGCTTCCAGCAGGTAGCGCATTTCAGCGTCGTAATAACGCAGGGTTAAATCGTCCATAAATCACCAGAATGAGTAATAGCTTTCAGATATGCAGAGAACCGCAGGTGCAGGGAGTGCAATGTGAATGATGCGTGAATTATGCGCACAGCACCGCGGCGCGAGCAGGATCCAGAGCGATGAGCCCGGCAAGCAATGACTCCATTTCTGGCAGCAAGCGATTTTTTTCTGCCTCACTGCGCCCGGCCTTGCCTCTGAGCAGCCGGAGTCGGCGGGCTTTGACCTCAAAGATAAGCTCCGGCTTCCATTGTTCGAGCGTCATTTCCCGGGCGCGGCTGTCGAGTTCCGCCAGCAGATGCAGCGCCATTTCATTTTTTCCGTACTGCTCGCTGACCCGCGCCATCAGTAAGCGCATCAGCCACCGATTGCGGCTGGTGGTATAGCCCGGCTGCGCCTGTAACCAGTTCAGCGCCGACTCAATACCTTCATCGTCCGCGCGGGTGAGCACTTCTGGCTCCAGCGACAGCACCTCATCAGCGGTGGTCGCCGCCATTACCGGCTCATCTTGCCATCCGGCCATCTCATCCAGGACACGTTCGTTAAGCCAGTTGAGCGTAACTTCATCGGCGAATGGCGTACCATCGTTAAACGCCAGGGTTTCCAGCCCCGGCAGACGAGCCAATAGCCCTTTCATATCTCGGCACAGGATATCGGCCCGTACACTGTCAGCATCCAGTTTCAGCAGCGCCTGCCAGGCGTACCACTGCACATCCAGCCACAGATGGTTGACGCCTTGCGCCAACAGCGTGTCCGTATGCTCCAGCAGTTCCGACCAGCTTTTCTGTAAATACAACCGCTTAAGATGGGCTTTACTCTCAGGCTTGGGAGGCAATAGCCGTGTCCGGCCGGAGGCATCCAGCGGCGGTAACTCCGTTAACGTATCCCAACGCACACTCTTCATCAGATGATGACCTGCCAGCCATCCGCCGGGACACTCGCGCAGATATTTCGCCAGCACCTTAGCCTGATCGAGCAAATCACGACCTGACGTGACGGTATGCATTACCGGTGCGGTGTCCGTATGTTGGGGTAGCAGATCGTGTTCTTCGCGGCTGGTCTGCGGCACCAGACTGTGGGCTCCGCCGCTTTGCACCAGGCGGTTCTCCAGTATCTGATATAGCCCGGAAAGATCGGGGCGAGATGCTTCAGCCAAGCCGGAAAAAGTGGCTTCCGCCAGCAATAACGCCCCGATAATGACCTGCATAGTGGTCATGTCGACTTCCGGATAAAGAGACAGACTGTCCGACATCCGGCGACTGCCAAGCCATTCCAGCGCTGATTTACAGCTACGTTCACGCTGGGGATGGAGCATAGCCCCAAACCGCTCAAGCATTGCCGCCAGCAGCGTAACGCCCTCCGCCAGACCGGTTTCACCATCCCGCTGCAGACGCGCCCACACGTAAAAGGTGATCACGCGCAGATCCTTGCAGGTCTGAGTCAGCAGTTTTTCTGCCAGCTGGCAAATCAGTTCGGTATCGACGCCGGAGATCTTATTGACCTCCTCGCGGATACGCTGAAAATCATCGTCATAGCCCGGATCGTCCCCGGTTGGTTGGGCGTCACTGACTGGCGCAAGCCAGGACTGCCACTGCGCCTGGCGTGACCGGGCCTGCTGGCGCAGTGCGCTTTCATCCAACTGACTGGCGGCAACCAAATTTTGTAAAATGCTCATTATTCCATCTCATCCATGTCACTATTCCCTACCCCCGTCGTCAGGGCCTGTGCGCTCTCAGCCGCATCGACAGTGAAAATCTGATCCGGCAGGGTCAATCCGCGGAGCGCCAGAAGCGCCAGCGGGCCGCTCCCAAGCTGGGAGCGCAATACCCACTGCAGGGTGCGGCCATCCGGGGCGGAGAAGCTCATCATCCACTGGCTGCGATCCAGCGGATGGCGTTTACCCTGCTCCAGCCAGCGAATAAAGCCCCAGGTACCGCTGTAGTCACCGAACAGACGCGTGCCCGCATTGACGGTGGTCCAGGTCAGCAGAGTGCCGGGTTTATACGTCTCCCCCGGCCAGCGGAAAGTCTGCCAGTCGGCCATCTGATTGAAATAACGCAACTTTTGGCCGTCTATCGTCAGCTGTGTCTCGACAACCTCCGGGGCAGGCCTGGCCTGTAACTCAAAGCTGATCCCCTGGCTGCCGTCGGTGAAAAGAATGTCGGACAGCTGGCTTAGCTGGTTGATCGCGCGCAGAAAGGCCGGATTAAAGACCAGGCCGTGACTGTTGACCTTATCCGGCACCCATTGACTGCCTTCTTTATGCAGGACACCGTTCAGCTCCGTCGTGAGAAAACGTTCGATTCGCCCGCTGTCTTTGCGCACAAACTCAGCCAGCATCGGCAGGGAGGCATCGCTTTTGCTGGCGGCAAACGGAAAGCGTCCGTCAAAGGCGGTGTGCCAGTTGGCGACCACCGAACGGCGCCATTTATCATTCAGACTGGCCGCCGACGGCAGAAGCACGGTTTCCCAGGCCTGAGTCAGCGGCTGCACAAACAGAGTATTACCGAAGCCACTCCACTCTTCGCCAAGGCTTGCCGAAATCAGGCTACCGTACTGTTGCGTGTCGGTCAGGTCGACGCTTTTCCCCTGGAAGACGGTCTGCGCCAGGGTCTGCATCATCTCCTGCGGATCGGAGGCATTCGCAACCTGCTGCAGGCGCAGGCGCACGCGGGTGATACGGGTCAGATAGGTTTGCAGGCTCAGGGTGCTATCGGCCGACATGACGTTGCTGCCCGTGTTTTTCCCCATCAGCTGGAGCAGTGGGCCGAACGTGTCATCCAGAGGCCCCTGCGGGCCGGCTGCCGACTGGTCGATGACCGGCTTGTCTTTCCCGCCCACCAGATCTTTGGCCGATTTAATAAGGCTGTCCGACAGCCCCTCCCTTTGTTGCCCCGCCTGCCCCTGCCAGGCAAGGGTATTCATCAGGGCAATCAGCGGCGACTGGCGGACACCGCTTATCAGCGTGAGCTGGTCGGTAACATCGGCAATGGTGGTCGCTGGGTTGAGTCGCAGACTGTTGAGAAAATTCAGCCAGCTGCCGGCGAAATCGGTGAAGTAGCGTCGGGTCAGACGCGCTTTCAGCGCCTCCGGCGACAGGTCTGTCGACATCGTTTTGCGCGAATCGCTCAGCACCCAGTCGATTTCCTCCCGGCGCGAGCTGGCTGCCTTATCAATGGCCTGCTGAATGCCGCCTTCCCATGCCTGGCGGGTAAACATCCCCGGGACCACTTCATTGGTGGTAAACAGCCGGCGCGCGTCGGTGCCACTGGTCATGTCTTCCAGCGATACATCGGCAAAATTACGACGCACGGATTTGAGCATGTTCTCATATAAGGTGCTTTCGGCATTGCGGCGACCTAGCTGCTGCAACAGAACCTGACGGCTCTGACTCACCCGTTGCGCATCCGGGATGATCTTCCACTCTGGCCGCTCGGGCAGCAGGGAGAGATAAAAGGCCCACAAATCCGGCGCCAGACTTTGCCACAGACCGGTCGAGATCCCCATTCGCGTCGGCTGGACCGTTTTCATGGTCTGCGCAAAAAATGCGCCATCGGCTTTATCCGGACGAGCCATCATCAGCCAGGCTTTCAGCTGGTCATAGCCCGGTTTCGCCAGCTGGGCTCGTTGGTCGCTATTGGGGGCGGAGTTGACCAGCGCGCTGAGCGCCTGCTGCAACGCGGCATTGGCCGGGTCACGTATCAGGCGATGATTCGCCACACCGTACCAGGGCAGGACGGCGTCTAATAGTTGCTGATGATGGTCCAGACCAAAGCGCCGATACCAGGGAGCGCCATTCTGCCCATCGTGCACGAGACGGCCGGCCTCATTGCGCAGGGCATGGAGGGCCGTCAGTTGATAGTCAGAAACGGAGGGGTGGGCCACCAGGTCGCGGGCTTTTCCCGCTACCGAAGCAATCTGACTGTAATTGAGGGCAAAGGAGAGCAGCAGTCCCGCCGCCCACAGGCCGAAGATGGCCAGCAGACCGCACGCCAGGCCCCGCTCCCATGCCATTCCCACGTGATGCCCGCGTAAACGGCGGCAGTCATCGACGATCCCCTGCCAGGTGGCGGGAAGCGTCAGGAGGTGAGGCTGGCTCGCAGGCAGGGCATCAGCTTCCTGATACGGATCTACGGTACGAGGCTCTGGCAGGCTAAACATCAGGCCTCGCAGCGCAAGCCGCTGCCGCGAGGCGGTCAGCCACGGCGCCAGCTGCCGGCGCCATTGTGCGATCTCCCCGTCGATAAGCTGCTGCCCCAGACGCAGCAGGAAGTCGTGGCGGGTATCTGCTGCGATCTGGTGCATCCCCTGCTCCCGTAGCGTCGGCAACATCTGCGCAAGCTGACGGGCGACATCTTCCTCAGTGGCGCGCAACGGGAAGCTAACCCCTACCGCCTGCTCCGCGCGGTCAGCCTGCGGCCACTCACTGTCGCACAGTTTCCATAACCAGACCGGGGCGGCATAGCCCAGCAGTTCGCTGATTTTTTCCAGCCCGCGCAGGTCGCTCTCGCTTATCTGCGGCGTCAGGGTGAGAGACGACGGCATCACCCGCACAATCCCATCCAGAGGACGACCGTGGCGCAACTTGCGCAGCGCGATGTATTTTTCTCGGTCAGGCTCCGATGCAAGGCTGCCGCCGTAAATCGGCACGGTGCGGTTGCCTTCAAGCCAGTGCTGCTGACGCAGGCCAGGCACCAGTTGTTCGATTGCCGCCTCGTCGCCGGTGACTAAAAGCAGGCGGACTTTGCGCCGCCAGTGCAGGCGGTAACGTGCGTGAAGGTGCTTTTTCAGCGGGGCATAAAGGGCTTCGCCCCCGGCAGGCCTGGTGGGTTGCCGCACAGGCGCTGCTGAAGGCTTAACCTTATCTTTTATCAGCAGTCGAAAGGCCATAAACCCCAGTACCAGCAGGCTGAGTGCCATCCCCCAGATAATAAAGCCCGTGGCGATAAGCGGGCGCAGCGTTTCCCACTGCGTGGCACGATCCATCGCCCATAGCCACCATGCCAGCCCGCCCAGGAGCACCAGAAGCGTGACCGCAGCAATACAGACGATAACCGTAGCCGCCACAGAGATAGCGGCAGGTTTATTGACGTTGTCCATCAGGTTTTACAATTCCAATTGCGAGGGTATTCAAGGGATCGCGGGCTAGCCAGCCACACGGTTGTTGGTAGTGCGCGGCGTAGATCGCCGCCAGCGACAGAACGGTCAAGCCTTCCATCTCGCCGATGTCTCCCCAACAGGCATCCTGGCGATACAGGTTAATATCCCATCCGCTGTGCGCCAGCGCTTCCAGTCCCGGCTGAAAAAACAGCGCACAGGCTTCCGGGGGGCCGCTCAGTTCGTTCTGCTCCAGCACACGAGCGGCTACAGCAGTCAGGGCCTCCCCTTTTTCTGCGCAATAGGTTTCCCCCCTGGTCAGGTGCACCGGACCGTCCCGTCCGGCGAGCCACAGTACCGCAGACTCTCCGGCGGGTTGCACGGCCCCCGGCTGGGCGACAACCACCTGACATCCGGCGATAAGCACAGTGTCATGGGGGTCAGCTTCCGCCAGAGCGTGTGCTATCTCCGCGAGGCTGGCCTCCCCACGCCAGGCATCCGGGCGTGAGGGTAGTGTCATCTGCGCAACAGTGAGGGTCATCTGTGCACGAAACGCCTGCCAGGCGAGCTCCGTTCCCTGCCAGTAGCAACGCAGCGGCGGCGTAAGCGTTCTTTCACTGCGCTGTCGTTGCCATTCCATCACCAGTAGTTCCGCCAGCCGTTTTTCGCGGGCGATAGCCTCAGAAACTGAAAGGTATGGCGCTCGCAGCGCCCTGCCGCCGCCCTCGTTCTCTTCCTCTGGCGGACGCTGGTGACGGCTTAGCACCCGCAGCCAGTCAGTGGTCGTTTTGCCCATGGGCCCCAGTAACAGACCTTCCTGTAACCCGATCGGCTGCCGATGCTCCGCCCACCATTGCTGTTGTTCGTATGCCACCAGTTGGTCATAGAACCTGGCGTTATGCACGCTCATGCGGTAGTACAGCAGCCGGATCAACCAGCCGGTACCTGCCAGCACCAGAGCCAACAGGATCCCGGTGGCGGCCAGGGCGCTTTTCCCTTCTGACGAGGCAAGTAAAGCGCTGACCCCGCCGCTAAGCAGGACCAGCAGGGCCGAAGCCGATAGCCACCTGGCCGTACCAGGCGGTCGCGCCTCTCCGTACGGGGGATACTCCGGTACCGGCCTCACTGATCAACCCCGCAGTCTGGGTTAGAGCTGACCAGCGTGCAGCCGCAGGCGCAGCGATGACCGTGCAGCGCAACCGGCTGGCCATCAATCGTTGTTCGTGCGCTGCCTTCAGCAATGGTCGTCATACCGTGTTTGTTACACTTGACCGGGTCGCCCTTGCAGGCGAACCCCAGACCAAAACACTGATAATGCCCCATCAGCACCCTGCCCCCATACTCCCGCAGGGTATCGCCTTTGCGAATGACTTTATTCATTGGATCCTCCTTATCCGCGTTCAGACCGTTGTCGTCAGAACGTCCTCCAGCCAGCTGGCCGGCAGCGCGGCTTGCCCCCGCGCCAGCTGCTCTTCCGCTTTCCGCGCCTTTTGCTGTGCGACAACGGTTCCCGGCTCGTGGGTAAATGCCCGCAGCTGCGCCCCTCCGGGCAGCTCCGGCAGCGCTTCCCCGGTTATCTTGTCCAGCACCGCCACCTCCAGCGAGCGCACGGCGCCTGTCGCAGCCAGCCCGGCCAGCTTGCCGGTCAGGCGCTTTTGCCGGAAACTGAGCACGACACCCGCGGTCACGGTCGCAAAACCCACCAGGTCTCCGGCGAGCACCAGCGGCGAGAGCGGTTTACTGCAGCGCTCGCTGAAGTAAATCATCCGGTAGCGGAAGTAACCGGTCCACATCTCGCGCGTGCCGAGCGCGGCATACATAAACCAGGCGCGTGAGTCATGTATCTGGTCATCAAACAGCGCCCTCACCAGCCCGGCAGGCTGTTCCGCGTTGCTGGCCTCCCCGGCCTCTGGGAACAGGACGACCACCCGGGCCTCTCCGTCACGCTTCATGCGCCGGTATTCCTGCGCTTCATCATCGGTATTGAGAACGAAAATCACCGGCTGCAGCACGGTATCCAGCACCAGCTGCGCCAGGTTATCCGGAATACGGTAACCGTCGTGGTAATCCTTACCGAACTCCTTCGCCGCGTCGAACAGCTGGGTTTGATCCATCTTTGGGTCAAAATCCTTCACGCCCGGCTGCAAAACCAGCTCATCCATCCTGTCAGGGGGCTGGTTTGCTATCTGGTTCTGGCGAGCCCTGAGCACCGCCGCCTGTTTTTCATCACGAACCTCTTCTGCCGCCTTACGCGCGGCAGGCAGCGCGTCGGTATTCTTGGCGCGCTGATAGAAGGGCGTTTTCAGCATCGAGCCTCTGGCATAGCGGTCGATGCGCCAGGCGGTGATCCAGGCCATCTGCTCAGCAATGACGGTTTCCAGACTGCCGCCGGCGGCAGGTGGTTCGTAGTGAGAGGCTGCTTCGGGATCGAACGTTTTCGGCGTGGTTTGGCCCAGAGTGAGTTCGCGCCAGGCATTGAAGCGGTTGACCAGAGCCTCATCAACAAAAAACGCATCTAACAAATCTAATGGCATTTTTCTCCAGGCATCATTTTTAAAAAACTCTGGCAGCGTATCCTGTGGTACTTTTAATGGAGCCCCTGCGCTAAAAGCAGCGGTATATATATCGTTCAAAGGAATCTGCGACAGCAATAATGCATCATCTTTACCATTCGCTTTCCCTTGATCCCCCGGCGGATATCCTCCACCAATATCCGAGTGCATCCCCGGGTAAACCACCTCAGTGGCACAGGGCGGGTATTTGCCGTTTGCCCGCCGCACCGAGTCCAGCGGAAAGCAGAGACGCTGCTCATGCCCGGAGACCAGATGAACACATTTTTTTATCAGCCCGCCATAGGTTTCATCATCCGGCAGCTCCATCGTGCCGTCTGCCCAGGACATATGCCCGTCGGCAACCGGCACCACATGCGCCACCCCGACGGAGGCCACCGTATCCAGCAGCCCGAGAAACTCCACGCTGACGGGCAGCCGCATCCCGCCTGTCTGCAGGCACTGCGGCGGTTTTTCACCCTCCGCCGCCGGCGGGGGCAGCAGTTCGCTCAGCCAGCGCACAAAGGTGCGCGCCGCTGCCGCGCCGCGGGAAAAACCATAGACATACAGCTTGATGCCTGTCAGTTTCGGCTTGCCCGGCTCAGGCTGAATAATCAGGGGCTTCAAATCAGAGGCCAAATCATTCAGCAAACGAGTGAACTCTTCATAGCGGTTATGGCTGCCGCCAAACCACAGCCGGTTCCAGCTGGTACCCATTTTTTTGAGGGATTCACGGCTGGCTCCTTCGGACAGCTTTATGCTGTTGTTTTCCTTGTCCTTACTCAGGCGCATTAGCACATCAATAATCCGCAGCAGCGCCCAGTTAATCCGCTCCTCACCCTTTGCTGCCCCCACCAGACCCATGGTGGAATAGTCCGGGTCATTCACTTCCGGGAACGGGGTGCCCACGCCGGGAATATAAAACTTGAAGTATTTTCCGCCACTGTCTTTTACCGCATCCAGTGGCATCTTTTTGGTATCAGTGACGCCGCCGGCGGTGCCGTCGCCAATGGTGGCACGAAACAAACGCGCGATATTGGTCGGGTGCTTCGGGTCAGACAGCAGCAGGTCATTGTTCAGGTTATTACCCGTACCGTCGAAAAACAGGCTGATGTGCAGCGTTTTACAGCACGGCGGCTCCACGCGCCGTCCGGCAGCCAGGCACAGTTCCTGGTGATAGCGCCGCTCGTCGCTGTTCTGCTGATGGCAGTTCTGCCCAACCTGCAGCGCCCGGCCCGGCAGACGTCCCTGCGGCGGAAACGGCGGCGGGACCCAGGCGGCATGGGTTTCGGTTATTTCGGACATACGGCGGGCTCCTTCATCCTGACAGGCTCTTTTATCGGGTACGACGGACTGCCGTAGGTGTAACAGCTGGTGGTCACCTTCACGTCATCGCAGGGTAAAAAGTGCACCGTAATGCCGCACACATCCTGGCCGTTATAGTCGGGCAACGGGACGGTTTTACTGTGCTGACGGTTGTTTTGTTTTAAATTATCTCTCCACTCTCTGTATTTTTTTGAATCAGCAAATCCAGGAAAACCTTCAGTCGATGCCTCACCACTTTCCCAGTCAACGCGCACCGTCATACCCGGCGTCCAGCGGGCGGGCACGCTGAAGCAGCAGCCGCCTCCGCCGCCCTGAAACGGACCTATAATGTCGATACCCGACTGGCCATTGACACTGAAGTGGTTAATTGCCCATTTGGTGTGGTTGATGGCGTCAATGGTGCCGCCACCGCCGCCTCCGGCCTGTGCGGCAGGCTGCGCGCAGCCGGTTAACAGCAGCAGCCCCGCCAGCAGCGGGCTGATTAATGCAGATTTCATTGGACTCTCCCTGTCGGTTGAGGGTAATGAAGGGATGGTGATGCCAGCCTGAATAAACGAAGGCGTGCTACTTCGGACAGACGGCCGGCTCCTTCATCCTGACGGGCTCTTTTATCGGATAGTTCGCATTTCTCGGTGACCAGCAGCTGGTGGTCACCTTCACGTCATCGCAGGGTAAAAAGTGCACCGTAATGCCGCACACATCCTGGCCGTTATAGTCGGGCAACGGGACGGTTTTACTGTGCTGACGGTTGTTTTGTTTTAAATTATCTCTCCACTCTCTGTATTTTTTTGAATCAGCAAATCCAGGAAAACCTTCAGTCGATGCCTCACCACTTTCCCAGTCAACGCGCACCGTCATACCCGGCGTCCAGCGGGCGGGCACGCTGAAGCAGCAGCCGCCTCCGCCGCCCTGAAACGGACCTATAATGTCGATACCCGACTGGCCATTGACACTGAAGTGGTTAATTGCCCATTTGGTGTGGTTGATGGCGTCAATGGTGCCGCCACCGCCGCCTCCGGCCTGTGCGGCAGGCTGCGCGCAGCCGGTTAACAGCAGCAGACCCGCCAGCAGCGGGCTGATTAATGCAGATTTCATTGGACTCTCCCTGTCGGTTTGGGGGTAATGAAGGGATGGTGATGCCATCCTGAATAAACGAAGGCGGGCTACTTCGGACAGACGGCCGGCTCCTTCATCCTGACGGGCTCTTTTATCGGATAGTTCGCATTTCTCGGTGACCAGCAGCTGGTGGTCACCTTCACGTCATCGCAGGGTAAAAAGTGCACCGTAATGCCGCACACATCCTGGCCGTTATAGTCGGGCAACGGGACGGTTTTACTGTGCTGACGGTTGTTTTGTTTTAAATTATCTCTCCACTCTCTGTATTTTTTTGAATCAGCAAATCCAGGAAAACCTTCAGTCGATGCCTCACCACTTTCCCAGTCAACGCGCACCGTCATACCCGGCGTCCAGCGGGCGGGCACGCTGAAGCAGCAGCCGCCTCCGCCGCCCTGAAACGGACCTATAATGTCGATACCCGACTGGCCATTGACACTGAAGTGGTTAATTGCCCATTTGGTGTGGTTGATGGCGTCAATGGTGCCGCCACCGCCGCCTCCGGCCTGTGCGGCAGGCTGCGCGCAGCCGGTTAACAGCAGCAGACCCGCCAGCAGCGGGCTGATTAATGCAGATTTCATCGGACTCTCCCTGTCGGTTGAGGGTAATGAAGGGATGGTGATGTCACCCCGGGGAAACGAAGGCGTGCTACTTCGGACATACGGCGGGCTCCTTCATCCTGACGGGCTCTTTTATCGGATAGTTCACATTTCTCGGTGACCAGCAGTTGGTGGTCACCTTCACGTCATCGCAGGGTAAAAAGTGCACCGTAATGCCGCACACATCCTGGCCGTTATAGTCGGGCAACGGGACGGTTTTACTGTGCTGACGGTTGTTTTGTTTTAAATTATCTCTCCACTCTCTGTATTTTTTTGAATCAGCAAATCCAGGAAAACCTTCAGTCGATGCCTCACCACTTTCCCAGTCAACGCGCACCGTCATACCCGGCGTCCAGCGGGCGGGCACGCTGAAGCAGCAGCCGCCTCCGCCGCCCTGAAACGGACCTATAATGTCGATACCCGACTGGCCATTGACACTGAAGTGGTTAATTGCCCATTTGGTGTGGTTGATGGCGTCAATGGTGCCGCCACCGCCGCCTCCGGCCTGTGCGGCAGGCTGCGCGCAGCCGGTTAACAGCAGCAGCCCCGCCAGCAGCGGGCTGATTAATGCAGATTTCATCGGACTCTCCCTGTCGGGTTGAGGGTAATGAAGAGAGGGGTGTACTCAGCCAGACCAGGCTTTTCATTCTGAAGGTCTCTCACTGGTTTTTACGTCGGAAAGCCACTTCTTCATTACCCAGTCTTCACGAGCGTCATCCAGAAGAAGGCCTTGGCGTGTCGCCTCCACCATGCCCTGGTAACAGGCCGAAAACAGTGACTGTCTTGAGTCAAACATGCCCGCAGGCGGAGCACAGTGCGACAACATGACGATGACATCGCTGATACACATCAGATGCTCAAGCTGGCGATCGCTGAGTTCAATTTTGGGCGCATTTTCATCGCGTTCCGGCGGGAGACCACTGCCTTTGATGCCTTTCGCCTGGCCGTCAAGATCCTGCCACGCCCAAAACAGGGCCGGACGCATCAATGGCTCTTGCTGCTCGTCACTGAGAATGTGCGTAAACAACAGCGGAAATACCCGGGTATCGTAAAAGCGTAAAATTCCGCTGCGCCCTTCCTGCAGAATATCCATACACTGCGTGAGCCAGTTCGCTAGCGCCGAAAAGGGCCAGTATGTGCAGAACAGGAGCAGCGGCGCCTGGATGGCAAGTTGCTGGCTGATATCCTGTAACCAGCGCATTTGCTCATGATCATCAAGCGTAAAGCGCGCCACCAGCGGAGCATCATCGACAATAAATACTTCCGGAAGTCCATGAAAAAGCGACTGCCACTCAACTGACAGCGAATTCAGCGCCGGAATAACGGAAAAATTCACCCCCGCCTGATCGATAATGACATGCAGATAATCCGTTCCGAAAGCCCGACAGGTTCCGGCGACCTCTTCAATCCATTGTCTGGTCATCTATGCCTCCCGCGGCACGAAGCCCTGCGCCAGCGCCTGGGCTTTTTTAAGGCACTCTTTACACACCGATGCCGGTAGCTCAGGCAAGGGAAACGCCTCGCTGACCGGCCCCTGCAAATCATGCTGCCCCTTAAGGCTAATCACCCCCGGTCCGTGGATCTGTACCTCTCCCTGCGGGGTAAGACGGATATATGCGCCGCCGCAACCCAGGGTGATGCCATTTTTAGCCGTCAACTGCAGATGCCCCTGGGTTGACTGGACTGTGATATCTTTTAGCGCGGTCAGCGATAGAATATCGCCGTGCGACTCTACTTGCAGCGGACCTTTGGCGGAGACCAGCCTCATCCCCTCCTGTTGCGCCAGCAGTGAAATAGCCTGGCTGGCATTCAGAGAACAGCGCTGTGCCGTGGTGATGTTGACCTCTCCCAGGCTCTGCAGATACAGCCCGTTACCGCTGTGCAGGAGGGTTGTTTCCGGCGTGACTGCGGCAATCCCCTGCGGGGCCGACATCAGCAATGTCGGCTGTTTAAGATCGCTGGCGCCTGTGGTCAGTGCGCTTAATGGGCCGGTGTCTGGGATAACATTATGATGGGTTTGCGTAATGCTTCCCCATTCCGTGACCTGATTCACCGCACCTTTCAGCAAACTGACCGCCGGCTCCATCGCCAGCACCTGCCCCTGAGCCTGCACCTGTCCGTCCGCGCTGATAAATATCCCTTTCTGTGCCCGGATAGCTCCCCAGCTGTCGGTTCTCAGCTCAAAGCCTTCGCCGCGCGGCTGCCTGTCACTGTCCACCAGGTGCCCCAGGTTCAGCTGGCTTTTACCGCCGTACTCCGTGCTGACCTTGATATGTTCTTTCCCGCGCTCATCGTCGAGGCGGATTTTGTTGTTGGCCGGGGTGCGCAGGACGTTACGTTTGTCATTGCGGATGGTGACGTGGTCGCCGTGCGCCGAGTCGTGCAGCACGCCCGCGATATACGGCCGGTCAGGGTTACCATCCTCAAAGCCAATCGCCACCTCCGTCCCGGCCAGCAGCGGCAGGTGCAGGCCGTAGGTGTCTCCGGCATACGGCCGCGACTGACGGACCCACAGGCTCTCGAACCCGGTTTCCCAGCGCGCCCGATCAAACAACATATTCACCCGGTAGCGTCCGTGTTTGTCGATATGCCCGTAGGTGTCGTTTTCCCGGGTGCTGGTCACGCGGGCCGGCAGCGTCCCGGCCATCACCGGACGCGCGCCGGGCTCAGGCCGGTAGCCGACGTCCGGGCTGTCCGGTATGCCGGCAAACTCCACCGCAAAGTCGGCATCGCGCCGGGCGTGGCTGTGCATCGCCGTGATGAGCACGCCATCAGCAAACTCCCTGGCCACCTCCTCTCCGCCGGTGACCTTCAGCACCTGTCCCGGGCAGAGCGTCGGGCAGCTGGTGGTGGCCTGCATCCGGGTCTGGCCGTTCAGATAACGCTCATGACGAAGACGGGCGTAAAACGCCCCGGACTCCGGCGCCGGATGGCGGTCATGGACATTCCCGGCGGTCAGGTAGTTATCTCCCCAGTGGTAAGCCTCACCAAAGGTGGTGGTCTCCCCGCGGGTGACATCCACCTGCGCGTTCATGTCCGCCGTCGCCTCGCGGTAGTTGTAGTCGCGGGTACTGACCTGCTGCTCCACGACGCGGTGGCGGCATGCCATCTCCCACACCGCGTCCACCCCGGCCGACTGCTGCCCTGACGGCGGGACCGAAGGCAACGTCAGCCCCTTCTCATAGCCCTGCTGACTGTCGCAGAACTCAGCGACGTCGATGTGCAGCCGCGTGTCGGCGGTAAAGCGAAACCAGATCCCCACCTCTCCCAGCAGCCGGGTGATAAAGCGCAGGTCATCCTCGCCGTACTGCATCACCTGCTCGCGTCGCGGATACGTTTTTGTCAGCGAGAACAGAAAATCCTGACCGCGCAGGCCGTGGCGCTCGCGGAGGATTTTTTCCACAATCTGCGGAACGGACTGGTCCTGGTAAATGGCGTTCTGGTGCGAGCGGTTGAGCAGCGCCAGGCGCGGCTGAAGCGTCAGCGCGTAGTGCGTTTCATCCCTGGAGGTACCGAGCCTTTCAAACCCCGTCACCACGCCCTGGATCACCCGCACGGGTTGCTGAACATTGATGCCGAAGCCCTGAGCCACCGGCGCCTGCAGCGTCAGGGAGGCTGCCTTCATCAGCATCATCTCTTTGCTGATGGCATGGTCTGCGCTGGTGAATTCAATACGGTAGCGGAACGGCTGGCTCAGGGCTTCATCGCCCTCGAAGGCCAGCACATCAAGCCCGGCTTCACATCCCTTCACCGAAAGCAGGTGGTGGTTATGGCTGAACAACAACGATTTCACGCTACTCATCGGATATTGTCCCCTCGTCAAACGCCATCACGACGCCTTCCTCTTCGTGATACCCCAGCGTCACCTGGCGCGGTTTCTGCCCCGCCGCCATATGGCTCAATAGCTGCTGACTCAGCGCCGGCAGGATCTGCTGATTCAGCAGACTGTCGACGTTGCGGGCGCCGGTATCCGGCAGCAGGCAGGCCTCGGTTAGCGCGGCGAACAGGCTCTCGCTGAGGGTGGTGGTGATTCCGTAATGGCAAGCCAGACGCTGACTTACCTGCCCGAGCTTCATGCCGACAATGGCGCGCAGCGCTCCCGCCGGCAGCGGACGGTAAATCACCGTCTGGAAGCGGGCCAGCAGCGCCGGCTGGAAGTGGCCGCGCAGCACCGGGCGCAGCAGCTCGTGCAGGTCTGATTCGCTGGCCTGCGGCTGTTCATCCAGCAGCTGCATCAGGAGGTCGCTACCGAGGTTGGCGGTCATCAGGATCACGGTGTTGCGAAAGTCGATTTCACGCCCCTCGCCGTCGCGCATTACCCCCCGGTCGAAGACCTGGTAGAACAGGTTCATCACATCGCGATGGGCCTTTTCCACCTCATCGAGCAGCACCACGCTGTAGGGGCGTTTGCGCACCGCCTCGGTCAGGATCCCGCCCTGGCCGTAGCCGACGTAGCCCGGCGGAGAACCCTTCAGCTGGCTGACGGTGTGCGGCTCCTGGTACTCGGAGAGATTGATGGTGATCAGCGCTTTCTCGCCGCCGAACAGCGCATCGGCCAGGGCGAGCGCCGTTTCCGTTTTGCCGGTGCCGCTCGGCCCGACCAGCAGGAACACCCCTTGCGGACCGTTCTCCGGCGTCAGGCCGGTTTTCGCGGCGCGCAGGCGCCGGGCAATAGCGCTCAGGGCCGCCTCCTGGCCAACCACCCGTTTGCCGAGACTCTCTTCCAGACTCAGAAGCTCCGTCTGCTCATCTTTCATTAGCGAGGAGAGCGGCACGCCGGTCCAGTCGGCAATCACCGTCGCCACGGTGCGGACGTCGACGTCCAGCCCGAGCAGCGGATTGCCCTGCTGGACGGCGATAAGCGCGGTTTGTAGATCGCTAATTTCCGCCTGGCGGGAGATATCGCGGCGGCAGGCGAGCAGCGCTTCCGTCAGCTGCAGCTCCTGACCATACTGAGTTTCAAGGGTATCCAGCGCCAGAATAAGGCGGATCTCCTCCTGCTCAATGGCCGCCAGCCGATCGCCGCGGGCGCTGTTGCCCAGCGCAATATCTTCCAGCAGCGCCTGCTTCTCCATCGCCAGCGCGGTGAGCTGCGCCTTCATGCGGGTCAGCGGCTGAGGCACGGTATCCAAACTCATACGCAGGCGGGCGGAAGCGGTGTCGAGTAAATCCACTGCCTTGTCCGGCAGCTGGCGACCGGTGAGATAGCGTCGTGACAGCGTCACGGCGGCGCGCACCGCATCATCGGTGATATGCACGCCGTGGTGGTCGGCATAGCGGGACTTCAGGCCGCGCAGCATCAGGCAGGCGGTGTCGTCGTCCGGCTCATCCACCTTGACCATCTGAAAGCGGCGCTCCAGCGCGGCGTCGCGCTCGAAGTACTGCTTGTATTCACTCCAGGTGGGGGCGGCGATGGTCCGCAGTTCGCCCCGGGCCAGCGCCGGCTTCAGCAGGTTGGCGGCATCCGCGCCGCCCGCCTGATTACCCGCGCCGATGATCGTGTGCGCCTCGTCGATAAACAGCAGCACCGGCGAAGGCGACTGCTGTACCGCCTCAATGATATTTTTCAGCCGCTGCTCGAACTCGCCTTTGACCCCGGCGCCGGCCTGCAGCAGACCGAGGTCAAGGGTGCGCACCGACACTGGCTTCAGCGCGTCGGGGACGTTGCCTTCGGCAATGCGCAGCGCCAGGCCTTCCACCAGAGCGGTCTTGCCCACGCCCGGCTCACCGACGAGGATCGGGTTGTTTTTTCGCCGACGGGAGAGAATATCCACCATCTGGCGGATTTCCATGTCGCGTCCGAACACCGGGTCAATCTGGCCGTCTCTGGCTTTGGCGGTGACGTCGAGAGTGAATTTGTCCAGCGCGTTCTGCAGCGCCGGGTTGAGCCCATCCGCATTCAGTTCGCTGCCCGCAGGACGCCCCACAAATTCCACGTCCCCGCCATGGGGCTGCGCCAGCGCCGCTTCCTGCTGCGCTGGCGGACGTTCGTCGGACTGGGCATCCAGCAAGGAGCGCAGGCGTTCCAGCTGACGCTGGCCCAGCGTTAACAGCGGCCACAGGCCATCGCACTGGATCAGATTCTGTTTTTCAACCAGCGCCATCAGCAGGTGAACACTGCGGATCTGCGCTTCGCCGCTGAGAGAGGCAATCAGCCAGGCCTCCTGCATCAGCCTCAGGGTATGGTCAGAGAGCTGGGGACGATGACGTACCGAGCGCGGCTGTTTATCCAGCCAGCTCAGCAGATCCTGCCACAGCGCATCCATATCCCATTCATAGCGCCGCGCCAGCACCGTCAGATCGCCTTCCCCCTGTTCCAGCAGCTTGAGCAGCCAGTGCTCGGGCAGGATCTCGGCATGCGCCCGGGTCTGGCACAGGGAGGCCGCCCCCTCCATTGCGCGGGCACAGCAGGGATTAAGACGGCGTAACAGGCTGGCTGGATTTTCCATGAGATCCTCTCTTATTGTTTCCGGACACGCTACCGCCCGTCGCTGTTCCTGAACAGGAACCCCTAGCGCACAAGGTCAGGCAGACAGATTGTGTTTTTCTTTGCTGAGAACCCGTATCTCAGGCGCTCAGCAAAAAACGGCGGGCAGAGAAACGCTGCCCGCATCAGGCGATCGCCCGCAATAATCCCCGGCCGCAGAGATAACGATGCGGCCGGGATGAGCGAACGTCGCCTGCGCGCCAGCGGCGCGAAATATGACGGGCAATTACGCGGTGGCGCGTTCGTTCCAGCTATCGGAGTGAATGATGTTGCCGTCTTTATAGGTCCAGGTGATCTTCTCGTAGCGCAGCTCAATCTGTTCCAGATGGTTGTGCTTCTCGTAGGCGGGGTTTTTGATGTCGTGCATCAGGGGATTCACTTTCACCACCTTGACGTTCTCAAGTTTGGTATTGAAATACTCCACTTCCTGGCCGGCATCGTTGATTCGGTACCACTTGAACTCAGCGGATTTCAGGGTCTGGCCGGTGGTCACTGCCTTGTACAGGTAGGGGCTGGAGGAGTCGATCTCCTTGGTGAACAGGAACGGCGTATGAATACGCGTGCCGGTCAGTTTGCCGGTGTTGTTATCGGTCGGGATGTACAGGTTATGCTCCTGAGCCACCACTTCGATACTGCCTTCACGATCCTGAACGTCGACAGACCCTTTAATGTCCGCGCCGCCGTCGTCTTTCAGCCAAAGATAAACAGGAATTGCCATGGAATTACTCTCCATTGTGTAGTGAAGCGCCATCATCCTGGGATGACGCAGAGGGTTGGTCCGGTAACCGGCAGGCGTCTACCTGCGGCACCAGACTGATTTCGACACGACGGTTCAGCGCACGGCCTTCCGGCGTATCGTTTGTTGCAATTGGTCGGCTTTCGCCATAGCCCTGAACGGCAAAGCAGCTGTCCGGCACGTCGCCGGTATCGCGCATCCAGTCGCGGACCGATTCCGCACGTTTCAGCGACAATAGCTGGTTGGCTTTTTCCTCACCCACGCTGTCGGTGTGACCCGCCACCACGATCAGCCACCCGGGCCTGGCCTTAATGTCCATCAGCGAGCTGACCAGCCGCTTTGTCGAACCAGGCTTCAGTACCCATTTCCCGGTATCGAATAGCGACATGCTGTCAAGGCGGATGACATCCGGCGCGACGCGCTGCACCGGCCTGGGCGGAGGCGGAGGCGGCACGTAACCGCGAATCGCCTCCAGCAACGGCAGGCGAATCTGCTCCCCGTGATACAAGCCCAGACTCAGGCGCAGCGGGACGCCGTTACGCGCCCAGCTATCAAGCAGCGCGGCATCTTCACGCAGCACCCTGACAGCGCTGGCTTTTGGTCGATAATCATCCATCGCAATCCGCTCATAACGGGCAATATCGACGCTCACGCGCTGCAGCAGTTGTCGATTGTTCCAGCCACTGCTGAGCAGCGCGGCGACAGCCGCGAGGGTGAAAATCGCGAGCGCCGCTCGCCAGGCCCTGCCTCGTGGCGTGAGTCCCCGTCCCACCGGTAACTGCGGCAGGATTAATTCCGGCAAAGCTGAAGCGTCCCCGGTGTCGCTCTCATCTGGCTGCCAGCCAGCTACCCGCGACAGGCCGCTATGTCGGGATAACCACGTCGTCCAGGCCGACGATGCCAGCCTTCCAGGCAGCGAGGGCCCGAGGCCCCACAGCACGGCCGCAGGGGTCAGAGGTGGCAGGTCGGTATTCTCTTCCGTCAACACGGCATGGACGTGCTGTTCAAACCAGCCCATCAGGCTGTTCATCAGCACCTGCTGCTCCAGCGCGGCCGCCCCACCGGCGCTTACCCAGGCCGGTACGGAACAGGGGGCGCAGGAGGGCTGCCAGACTTTCACCGCTTCACCCGGTATCGCCGCCTGCCACAACAGGTCGCGACTCATCGCGCTGCCCACCTGCCCCTGCAGCACCAGCGGTACGGCATACCCCGTCTGCTGGCGCAGCTGGCTGAGTTGCCAGCGCAGGGCCAGCAGAGCGCTGGTCAGCGCATCGCTTTGCGCATGCCGCTGCGGGCAGACGCAGAGCAGCACCGACAGCTGAGGCCCCCATTCCGGCCGCTGGCTCAATACCTGGCGCGCGACCTGCTGCAGCTCCTCCGTCTTTTCCACGCGGATCCAGCAGCCCTGTTTGACCACTCGCACCGGTGACGCTTGCGGCCAGACACACGGCAGGTCGCCGCAAACGAGGACCACCGGTTGGCGATAAGCGCCCTCCGGGAGAGGGGCCAGGGTTGATGCGACGTTACGTCCGGTACGACGACTGGCGATGCGCCAGATCCCGATGATCAGGGCCAGCGTGACCAGCAGAATGAGCCACGCCCCCCAGCGGGGAACCGGCAAAAATAGCAGGCACACCAGCGCACTCAGCAGACTGGCCCACAGCGCCAGCCCACGCTGCTGCGGGGGGCTCATTTCACCTCCCCCGGTAACAAGGTCAGCAGCAGGTGATCGAGCCAGTGGTTGAGTCCCCACCACAGGGCGAGTACCACCACCACGCTCAGGCCAATACGTACCGGCCATGGGGCCAGCCAGCCGCTTATCCCCAGACCGGCGCGACTCTCTACCAGTACGGGAGCGGTAGCCGGGCACTGAAAAGGAGGAACACGCTCACCGAGCGCGTTGACCAGCTTCAGGCGCTCGGGGTCGTGGAGGGAGCGAAAGCTGCCAATAAAACCCAGCAGCATCACCCGCTGAAAACAGGTGACCACGGCCAGGTTGGGCGCCGGTTCACGCAACACATCACGCATCCGCTCGCACAGGGTGTCGCCGGCGTCCATGGTGCCGAGGAAGTGCCCCTGCAGCGGAATGTCATACCACTGCAGGCAGGCCTCATCCTCCACGCCGCGACCTTTCACTGCTTCATCGAGCAGCGCGCACTGGGCGGTGAGAATATGCTGACAGCTGACGTCATCAAGCCCGCTCGCCTTCAGCTCATGTTGCACGCGCTCGACATCAGCAATACAGCGCTGCCATAGCGTGTACCCTTCCTCATCGCGGAACTGCGGGCCGTGGCGCAGGCTGATAACCTGCAGCCAGGTGTTCTGCAGCAGCGCATCAATATCAATGGACGCGGCGTTGCCGCGTTTAGGCTCATTCACGTTCGTAGTACCGCAAAAAGTTCAAGTTCAGGCTCACCGAGCATCCCCGGGACGTAAAACATACAGGTGCCGCTCTGCAGCATTTCCGTTGCCAGAGGGTGGGACACATCGAGGCTGAAATACTGATTTTCCAGACGCAGCGGGATCGCCGCCGGCACATGACGCAATGGCGTGAGGGGCACCCCTGTCCGCGAGGAGTTGACGATGGCTTTGACATGATCCGGACTGCCCACTTTGCACTGGCGCGGAAACTGCTCCTGCAGTTGGGCGACCGGTACCGACGAACGAACCGACAGGTAGTAATCAGCCCCTTCCCGCAGCCGGGCATCGTGCAGACGCGCCTGCCAGAAGTGCAGCCGGACATCATGCTCCAGGGCAATCGCCACCACCCGCGATGGCAGGCTCGCCTCCAGCAGGTCGCTCAGTAAATCAAACAGCGGCGGAAAAACCGCGTTCAGCTGGTCATGCTGATAGATCGGGACGGCATTCGCCTGATGGGTGAGCGAAAAGGTCAGCAGGCTACCAGCCAGGCGCGCCAGCTCCGGGTAGAGGCGTTCCGGCGGGCTTTGCCGGTAACGCAGAAAGTACCCCAGCACCGGTTCGGCGCTGTTCAGCGCATTCAGCAACCAGAACAGAGAGACATCGGCTACGGCAAAATCAGCCATCCGTTCATTGCTTTCGCGACGCATGGCCATCAGGCGCGTCAGACGAGCCCGGAGCTGGACGAGCAGCTGTTCAAGCTGCGTCGCCAGCCAGCGGCTGCCCTGGATCTGCAGCAGCGGCGGGAGAAACGTCTCGTCGATAAGCCAGGCCCCCTGCGAGTCCCGCTGCAGGCGAACAAGCGGACAGGTCAGGTAATCGCTGTTGTCCTGGTGGGCGAAGCGGAGGGTCAGCTCCGGCTGTATGACGGCAATCTGCCGGGTATCATCCCCAAACTGGTTACGGACATCGCGCCAGCGCTGCCGGAAGCGCACCGGCCTTTCGGCAACCTCCTCCGGCTTCAGACAGTTGCCGCCATTCGCCTGCATCAGGGGCAGCGCCAGCACGATCACCGCCTCGCCGGGCGCGCCGTCCAGCGACAGCGCGGACGGCAGCGCATCGGCATTGTCCGTATCAATCATCGTGCCATCCTGGAACCGGACCTGCAGCCTGTGAGCCTGCAGGCGGCCCAGTTTGAGCATCTCTGGTTCGAAGGTCGCCTCAACCACTCCCCAGGGGTGGTTAAGACCCATCCGGGCAATCACTTCCGCAGTCCAGGCTGCATACGCAGCCTGCTGTTGAAAATGCTGAGGCGACACCATAATGCCCCGGCCCCACAACGGACGTTCCGTTTTCATCATCGTCCGAACCTACGCCTTCGCCTTTGGCATCTGGCTAACCAGCGACAGATTGACGTCCATCCCCTCGACCTGGAAGTGCGGCACCGCGTACAGCTTCACGCGGAAGAAGCCCGGGTTATCCTCGATATCTTCCACCACCACGCTGGCATCGCGCAGCGGATGGGAGGCCTGCAGCTCGTCGCCGGGGTCGGTCATTTCGGTCACCAGGCTCCGCACCCAGGTGTTCAGCTCCAGCTCCAGCAGACGCCGGTCCTTGGTGGTGCCGATATTTTCGCGCTGGATCATCTTCAGGTAGTGCGCGATGCGCGACAGCAGGAAGATGTAAGGCAGACGCGCGTTGATACGGCTGTTGGCGGTGGCGTCGGCGGTATCGTACAGCGCCGGTTTCTGCGCGGAGTTGGCCGAGAAGAAGCAGGCGTAATCGCGATTTTTGTAGTACGACAGCGGGATAAAGCCCAGGCTGGCGAACTCAAACTCCCGCGTTTCCGGGATCATCACCTCGGAAGGGATCTTCACCTGGTTGCCGGTGCCCAGATCGTACAGATGGATAGGCAAATCTTTCACCGCGCCGCCCGCCTGCGGACCGCGAATTTGCACGCACCAGCCGTTGTTAACAAAGCTCTTCACCATATTAGATGCGAAGGAGAACGCCGCGCTGGTCCAGAGATATTTTTCGTGATCCGGGCCCTTCACCTGCTCGACATAGTTGAAGCTGCGCACCGGCACGGTGTCCGGACCGTACGGCAGACGACCCAGCACGCGCGGCATCACCAGGCCGATGTAGCGGGCATCGTCAGTTTCGCGAAACGCCTTCCAGCGGATATATTCCGCACGATCGAAGTAGTTGCCGATATCCTTAATGGCAGCCACCTCTTCCATGGTCTCTTTCAGGAAGAAGGCCGGGCCGACGGCGCCGATAAAAGGCATATGGGCGGCCGCAGAGACGCGGGAGATATTGCGCAGCAGCGCCACATCCTGCGGGCTGGCGTCGAACTCATAGGCCGAGATCACCGAGCCGATCGGCTCGCCGCCGGGAGTGTCATACTCCGCGGTATAGGTGTGCCAGTACATGCCGCTCTGGATAAGCTCCGGCGCGTCCTCAAAGTCCTGGCGCAGATCGTCTTTGGCGACGTCGAGGATCTCCGTTTTGACGTTCTGCCGATAGTCGGTGTTGTCCACCAGCTGTTTGAGGCCGCGCCACAGGGATTCGACCTGCTGAAACTCCTGATGGTGCATCACCGCGTCCAGCTGACGGCTTATCTGGAAATCCAGCTCGGCGATATGGTGATCGATCAGCGTTTTGTCGAGCTTTTCCACCCGCTGGCCGGACTGGCGGATGCGTTCCATAAACACCTGCATCGCCGCGGTGAGACGTTCCGCCGCCGGCGCCTCGGAGAGCGCGGCATCGTCCAGAAAGTCGTTGATATCCCCGAGGCGAGACGCCGGGGTGAGATTAATTTTTTCAAACAGCGAGGCGTAAACGCCCTCGCCCGCCCTGTTTTCCTGCAGCGTGGTTTGCCCCTGAACAGGGGCGTTTTCTGTGGTAACAGACATTAGCATTTTCCCGGTTAATCCATTAACAGACTTGCCCCGCACTTATTTCGGGGCAAGCGCACTCATTTCGTCGCGTAATTCCTGGGACAGCGCCGGATCTTTCAGGATTGCCTCAAGCTCTTTTCTGAAAGTGGCGTTATCGAGCAGATTGGATTTGAGATCGCGTAATAAATTACGCATCGCCAGCATGGCGCGGAGTTGCGGAATTTGCCGGGCAACCTGCTCCGGTTCAAAATCTTTGATGTCGGTAAAACGCAGTCTGACGTTCTCCTCTTCGCCATTGCCGGCCAGCGTATTCGGCACCGAGAGGTTAACTTCCGGGCTAAATTCCGAAAGTACGCTGTTAAAATTATTTTTATTGACGTTGATTTTTTCTCTTTCCGATAAAGGCCGGTTTTCCTTACCATGACTAAAATCGCCAATGGTAAGCAGTTTGAGCGGCAGTTCGACCTTCTTTTGCGCGCCGCCGGTATGAAGAGATAATTTGAGATTAATGCGCGCCCTGGGGACTTCATTCTGGAACGTATCAGCCATAGCAGTTCCTTTCCTTAAGGAATAATTATTGAAGATATATTGATGTGAAACGTGACGATGATAAAGCAAAAATGGATTACCGATCAACTTAACCACCTAATAATTATATTTATTCATAAACACCCACTTTCACCACGAAAATAAAAGCACCATGAATATCAATATTTAAAATATGAAACAACAGTCAATGATAAATTCAATAAATAATGCACCAAAGGAATGTTTGCAATGGATACCATAAGGCGGGCTAAAACATTAAGCGGATGAATAAAGGAAACCATAGAGACGACCGGGGCAATATAATTCGCTCATTATGCAAATTTAGCGTAACAACGCAATCAATTACTCAGAGGGAAAATATCTGGCTTCCATCCGATTGCCCCTTCGCGGCGGACGCTTAATAGTGCTGGCGCGAAATCTAAACGGTAACAATATTCTTCTGCTCCCCTTACTCCCCACAAACCGATTTTTTGCGGATAACGAGCCACAGCGCGATGTCGAACAAAGTTGTCGTTAGCAAAAAAACATGAGCCCGGTTACAAGACGCACACGACACCGTCGTCGGCATCCTGAACGGTTCGCATTCTGCAAGTCGCCAGGCTATATCTAAGACACCTTTCGCCCACAACGAGACACAAAGATGAGCAAGAAAATCCTAATGCTGGTCGGCGATTATGCCGAAGATTACTTGAACATAATTATAACTAACTGATTTAAAATAAAATTAATTAATAATTACCTAAAATATGTACTTAATTATGTACTCACAAACCTAAACAATCCATTTGACTAGTAATCATCTCTCGCTGAATACTGTATATTCAACCAGCACAAAGGTGATTATCATGCGTGTAGAAATCAGCATTGCCAAAGAGAAAGCCGCGAAAATGCCAAAGGGGTCAATGGAGGCCTTGAAAGACGAAATGACCCGTCGAATCAGCAAGCAATATGACGACGTTGAAGTGATCGTGAAAACGGCCAGTAATGATGGACTGAGCGTTTTGTGGGCGACTGATAAAGAAATCGCCAAAGAATTTGTAGAGACCACTCTAAAAGACGCTTGGGAGACGGCTGACGACTGGTTTGTGCGTTGATCGGTCTATATAATCATTCGCGGTGATCTCCTGCCTGAGTCACTACCCCCACCAGGCAGCAGCATACATTAGCTGCCGGGTGGGCCTATGTGCAACACACTTTGAACTATTCACTAAATGAGCTGCCTGAATAATAACCACTATTAATAAGGTTCACTATGACTACTCTTCTGATCACCTCAAGCGTTGTATTTGTCATCCTCGCACTATTTACCATAAGCGTCATAAAACTATGGATTGGAGTCTCCAACAACCCTGACTAGCACCATCAGAGCCCCTCCCCATCCCTGCCATCATCCACAGCCTGTTTTCGCAATGGTCAGGCGTCTTATCGACGAAATACGTTTGTTCCCGCGCTGTCCAGGAGTTAGCTTCCACCTCTGATAAGTCGATGCCACGCCGGCGCAGCGCGGTAACAAAGTCACGGGTGTGAAGGTACTGGAACCCCTTGGAACTGCGCAAAATGGACTCGCGGAAAGCCGCGGCGATATCCGACTGTCGAAGCATGATCTGCCCTCCTGAAATACTGGTCATGCATACAGTAATTTTATTCAGGAGGCAGATCAAAGAGGCTGCGGCTATCAATTTTCATGACAGCCGCAATATTCTGTTTTCTATGGATTTGCGATCACCGTTGAATGTGAGGATTTTTTAACCTGAAAAGCCAATTCTATGTATTTATATAAAAATGGAGCAGCGACCGCAATCATTACAACTGAAGTTGTTTGCCAAATATACAAACCAAAATCATACAGATAATGTTTTGATATAAACTGGAAAACACCATGATTCAGATAAACACTAAAACTAGTCACCCCGAGAAGTTGAAGTGCTTTGGTAGTAAGCAGTCCAAAGATAGAGAAGCCGCTCGCTATTGAAAGAAATATTGGCGTTAGTGATATCGCAACAACCGGATTGTATATATGCCTTATCACAACAAGGCAAACCGCAAATAACATAACCCCTGAAAAAAACATGATTACCTGATTTTTCCCCGATATTTCTCTCTTTGACAGAATTGCCGTCATAAATCCAGATATAAACAGTGTCATATAAGAAGCGCTTTTTTCATCGAAAAACCCTATCAGAAAGACACTGAAATTATTAAAAAAGGTAAATTATCATAGACAATTTACCCCTTCAATAACTAACTATTGCAGTACCTTCTGTTACGCCCAGACGTTCGGTATCATACTGTAAAACTTCCCTCCCCCCTGGTACACAAATTCGTACATTGAGGTAGTGCCGGCAGGGGCTTCCGTCGCGGGTGTGTAACCAAAGGTGAAGTTTGCCGGGTCAAACGTTACTGAATGCCCTCCTGCGGAATCCTGAGTCACCATCACAGCCACTCGCGCACCTGGTTTCAGTACACTCCAGTTCGATGACGACTGCGCAATAGTGATGTCCTGTTTGATCCCGTTCACGTGCCAGACGTTGCCGCGGTCAAAAAGTGGGCGGTAGACTGCTGCCGTTGCATCATTCGCCGCCTGATAGTTCCTCCAGTCGGATTCAGGAACCCAGCCAAAATGACCGTATTTCAGCCTGTTCTCTTCCTGACCGCTCACTGCATTTGTCAGTTCCTCACCTGCTTGCGGAGCTGTGGCAAAGGCCAGAGGCAGCAGGTTCCTCTTATCGTATGAATGAATAACCGGGTCAACATCCCCGCTTGCCCGGGATTCTGCAGTGGGAATAACCAGTGAGTTAACCAGCGTGAAATTACCACCGGTCGTATTCATTAACTCTGACGATCCTTCGACACGAGCATAGCCGTCTATATGTAACGTGGTGTTATAACCCAAGAAAATGGGTGTCAATTTCCCCGCCCCTGGCGTAAGCACTTCGCCGCTGAAACCAATTTTCCATTTCCCTGCGTATAACGTGAAAAGACGGTTAATGTCGTATGCACGCAAACCGCGAGCATTAATATCAATATGGTCCTTTTTCCAGGGAGCTACGGTTTTAGATGTCCGGATGAGGTTCGCAAACCCTTCAAAATCCAGCCCTGACACATCAATCGCATCATTCATTCCATTAAGGAACATCACCACGTAATTTGCGGAAGGCGCGGAAATTTTCCCGCTGAGCTTGATCCGGCTGGTTTTGTTTGCTGCGAGGGTATCCGTTGCACCATTGCTGTAAATAAACCCGGAGCCGAGCGCGGAAATATTAAGGCAACCTGAATGTATATCGACAGAATCCACTTCAGCCGCGCGACCCAGTTGCAGAAACCGGGTAACAGCAACATCCGGAGTTTTTAATCTGACGTTGCGTACGATGAGAGACTTCATATCAACGTTATTTCTTGATGAATCACCAACAGCAATATCCCACCCATTGGTCGACTTCTGAGAAATGACATACTCATCAATGACCACGGAATCTATTTCATCTGCTGTCAGCTTCAGCCCGGAACCAATCTGAACAGCACAATCAAACAGGCCTATTTTCAGCGTCCCGATTGCTGTGTATGTCAGGTTCGTATCCCAGATTGCTTTTATCGCATCAGTCTGCGTCAGTCCGGTAATCTCACCAATATTGATATTCCAGAATCTGTACGGCGCATTTCCTGTGATTTTAACCGCACATAATGCGTTCTGCGGATTCAGTTTGTCACACGTAATGTCGTACCCGTGTCCGCGACTGATTTCATAATGCGCAAAATCTCCGCCGGTTAGCGCGAAAATGTCGTCTCCCCCTGCGCCGGCGATCGTTTTGATATGTACATCAACATACGGGGGCATGAAGTGCAGACCATCTGAATAGTTATCGATGTTCGCAAACGGCACGACGAAATTACGCACATTAGCAATCAGCGCTGAATATTTTCTCATTCGCCGAATTGAGTTTATGTACAGACTGCCATTCATGATACCATGAAAAATCATCCCCATGAGATAAAGTTTCATGGTGTCAGACGGCTCGCCACTGGCTTTCAGTTGCGTGCACTTCCCGTCGAGACGGCCATAGATTTCTACGCTGATATTTTCGTCAGCTTTAAAGCAAAATAAGCCATTAGCCCAGGTGTCATAAGTGGCGGATGTTCCTTTCGGCAGGTTGTGTGCCTCTACCACAAAATTATCGTCATCAGTTACACTGACAACTTTCATGATGCCATCGAATCCGAACTCAACCGCGCCGTAAAACGCAACATAATCGCCAGCAATGAAATTATGCCCTGGGCAGGCAATATTGAGGTATGCCTTCAGGCCGCTTGAACTGACGTTGTCTTTCCACGGGTCGCTGTAGCTGGTTGAAACCGTCATACTGGTTACTGCATATCTGGAATTACTGTATGCCGCGTTCCTGAGGAATGGCCCCCACACAGAATTAATATCTTTTTCCCAGGTCACTCCATGGCCAATGACTAGCCGGGTATTGCTGCGAATTGTGCTTGTAGAACTGTAATAATACGTACCAGGGTTATTGTAGTTAATCTGACCGCCCACACTTAACGCAGCCTGTAGCAACTGCGTGTCAGTTGCTGAGTCCCCAGATGCGGCTGGCATAAAAATAGTGCCCAGTTCCGTGCGCAACTGATCCTGCCCAACATCGACAAAATTAGCCCTGTCAGTAGCATCCCATGTTGCGCCAGTCGTGCCAGCTGTTGTATAGCCGGCACCAATAACAACTGAGGCTGCGAGCTTCCAGAACGTACCGCCATACGAAACAAGCTGGTTATAACTGGTCAGCGTCCAGGGGCCATCCTGGTAGCGGCCAAGCACGGTTTTCCCGGCCTGCTGAAGAACAGATTCGTAACGCGATTCCTGACTGGCCAGTTGTGCGTCAAATTCTTGAGCCTGCTGATTGAACTGAGAGATAAAGGCTGAATTTCTGGTGTCGAGAAATTCTGAAAAATCAGTATCTCTTTCTGTTTGTGCTGATTCAAATGACTCTTGCTGACTAGTCATTTGAGTTTCGAATTCTTCCTGTTGCTCAGTAAGTTGAGCATCTATTTTTTCTACAACCGACTCACCAGCCTGGCGCATGATTTCTGACAGCCCTCTTAAGGTGGGAACCTCATTTCCAAGCCGGTCAACAAAGGTACCTTCTTCACTGAGCATGAAGTCATCATATGCAAGAGCATTATCATTAAGATCCTTCATACTGTTAGAAGGGCGTGGATTTCCGGTATTGTACCGATTAGACATATGGCCTCTCACTCGATATTAATATATAATACTGGCATAATTATCTACAAAACCAGTTTTAATGTTCGTAGGGAAATATAATAAAGATGAAGATTTCAGTAATTATACCAGCATTCAATGCTGAACTTTATATAGAAGAATGTATTCAATCAGTTCTTGATAATGAGTATCCTGATGTAGAAATCATAATCATAAACGATGGTTCCACAGACCGAACAGGAGATATAATAAACTCCTTCAAAGAACCTTTTATTCATAAAATCCATACTGAAAATAAAGGTCAATCAGCAGCCCGAAATACAGGCATCGATAAAGCAACCGGTGATTACATTCTTTTTTTAGATAGTGACGACAAACTAAACAAGGAAGCATTGATTAAATTAAAGAAAGTTATTTCAGAGAAGAATATAGATATGGTCTTATTTGAATCTGATGTTTTCTTTGATGATAACTCATTGACAAACAGGTTCAATCCTACCTATGAAAGAGCGCAATCATTATCATATAAATTACTCACCGGCGTTGATTTCTTTAAAACTGCAATGCACGAAAACAACTATATCGTAAGCCCTTGTCTATATATATTCAAAAAAAACCTCACCATAGACACAAGGTTTAAGGAAGGTATTATTCATGAAGACAATATATTTACAACAATGCTACTATTGAACAACAACCCTTCCGTTTACTGTATTAAAGAGAAATTATATAAAAGACGAGTCCGGCATGGTTCGGTAATGACTCAGAAAAAAGGTGACAAACACCTCAATGGTTATTATGCATGTGTGTATGAGCTAATAAACAACCCTCCCAAAAATCATTCATTAGCTCTCGCTGAATATAATACATTCACAATACACATGCTCGATTGTTTTAAATACACAAATCTAGATATAGCTGAGCAGCAGAAATATGATTTAATAAAAATGCAAAATCAATATAAACGTGAAATAGAACATGTTAAAGATGCTATCACAGCATTAAAACAATCCTCATCATGGAGGATTACAGCCCCATTAAGAAAAATAAAAGATATATTCAAAAAGTAATTTCTAAAGAGTATGCTTTATGCATACTCTTTTATTATGACTAAACCGCCTGTAGCCGCTCCACCAACCTGACTTCTGGATGTTGCACACGCCCCTGTACCTCCACACCCATAGCCAGTAGGCTCATACAATGACACATTAGTATCATTGTTTAATAACCCTTGAGGCGAACCATTTGAGAGATAACTTGCTCCACCATCTCCACCAGCAGCACTTGAAGAAGAAAAAATAGTACCTAATCCTCCCTGCTTCCCATCAACTTTAAAATAAAAGTTCCCTGTATATATATTTGCAATTCTTCGTCTACCACCTAATGTCGAAGGAGCATAATACGGCCCCTTCATTGTGGTTCCTGTTGCCCCTCCTGAGACTGATAACAAAACAGTACCATTCACTGAGATCGATGTGGTTTCACCATCTACCGGCGAATTTATAGATGCAGTACCAGCCTTACCTATTGTCACTAACGCTGAGCTAAATACAGGGTCTATTAGTGCGGCACCATAAGCACCACCTTCCCCACCAGCAGCAGCCCCACCAGGGACCTGATCTCCACTCGCCGTTCCAGTGTCAACACTACCCCCAGCACCTCCCCCACCGACCATTTCAATTATGATTTTTTTGGTTCCTGTTGACGGTGTATATGTTTGCGTGTTTGTAATAACCTTAATGCCAAGCAAACGCCCTGGGGAAGTCAGTTTTTTTATTGCCTCAAGCAACTGATGGTTATTAGAAGGATCTAAAACAAGACCGGAACCTTCGACAGTATTAACTAACTCACGTTGAAATGTATTCAACATTTCGGCATTAATTATTGTAGGTGGTATACCATTAGCAACATTACCATTTGTATATTCACCATTTGCATCTGCGGTATCTGTAGTATTCCCAACTTTTTGCATATTTTCACCTGTTAGCTTAATGATAATAGTATTAATTTATATAACCAGAGGCCGTATCAAATATGGCTGCAAATTCAGGGGTGACCTCGTAAACCCCTTCGTCATTAAATCCAAAATAGATATAGCCAAATTTAACCAACGTGTAGGAAGGGGCGAGAGCATTTATTCGGCATTCAAGCTGGCGATTACCCCATGATCGTAGCGGATCTCCGCAATAGCTTAGTCCCGCACGTGCATAGGAGATGGTGGTATCTTCAGCCTCCACCAGCCAGACAAATGGCCAGTCATCCCCATTCAGACCATCACCGCATACCGATAAACCTGCGCGTGCCTGTCGGTATTCCTTAATGGAAATGGTATATCCCATTGCTGCAGCAATACTGATGAAATAGCTCTTGGACTGTCCTCCGGTACTGATAAGTTTAGAGACAATCGCAGATTGACGTTTTGCAATCGTATCCACTTCACCAATCGAACAGTCATCAGGCAGCCCGAGTGTTTTTTCCCACTCAGTGAGCATGATCGTTGCTGTTTTTGGAAAAGCACCACGAAGCAGCCCGAGCCCATCATTATCGCTACGCTGAAAACTGGCAGCGATAGCCCGCAGCACAGCAGCCTGAACAGCTTTGGGATCTCTGGTCCACGCTCTCCCGGTTGGAATAAGTGCCTGGAGTGCTCTCAGATAATCGTCTGTTGTGAAAAGGCTCATGTGTAGTTCACCTCACCACGAACAGCCAGCTCCCCAACTCCCGGCTCAATATTCGCAGAAGGCGAGACAAGGATGTAACCTGAAGTACCGGCAACATCGCCTATCGCACGGTTGAGATCTGAAAGATAAATTTTCCCGGTGCCGAGCGGGTTAGCGGATTCAAACAATACTCCGTCAATCGCATCAGCAATGGCCGCAGTCGTTGCGCTGTCGGCATCAGATATCCCGCTTATTTCAAAATCGATAACGCGTTCGATAGGTGAGCACACATAGTTAAGGGAGGTAACAGGCGCAAGCGGATACATATAATCGGCAACTCTCCCCTGATCCCCGGTGGCTTTTACCGCCCCCCACTCTTCCAGTTGAGAGACACCGTCAGTACCTACAGGGAATCCATGATTGGTTTTATCATCGCCGTCGCACATGATGTAAATCACCACGGTACCCGGCCCCATCCCCCGGCGCCGTATCCATGCCCTGGTGATCCCCGGCACGGATAAAGCCCAGCTTTTATAATCAGTGTCACTCCCGCCCTGCGGGGGATTCTGATATGCCAGCAGACCACGTAAACGGAAATCCTCTTCACTTTCAATGTTGGCGCCGCCGGTGGCGGGCTCAATCAGCGTAACCGAGCTGTCTATGCCGGGGGCATTAGCATCCAGTGTAAGAATGGTGCCAGCATCGGCATTTCCGGAAGCCCCGCCTCCAGTCACATCGTCTGTAATATCCGGCAAAACCGCTGTTACGGCGACCGTCGCACTGCCAGCGGTGTTTATCGTTATGGCGCCATCGGTCGTGTACTGGTAACCATCATCACGGTTTATCACAGCCCCTTTTGGCAGGGTTTTACCCGGTGTCCCGGTAACGGCCGCTGCCGGAGAACGTGCCGCAGTGGCGGCTTTTCGGTATATCTGCTTAAGTGCCATCCATCCTGCAAGCCACTCATCGGTAGAGGTGAATGGCGTGCTCTGGCGGGCAATATAATCCAGGTAGGCATAGTGCAGATGGGCCATACCCGCATCCATATCAGCCAACACCTTAAGGTTGCCAAACCGTAGCAGCGCGCCGACACTTTCAAGCTCTGCCTGCATAAACTGGCGATTTTCCTGTCGTAGCTCGCTCAGTGTTTTCCGCTTAAATGGCATTATTCAGTTGCTCCCATAGCCAGAAGAATTTGAACTCCTGCCAGTCCCCCGCCGGCGGCAAATACCGGATGATGAGGTTCAGCCTGTTCGGGAAAACAATCTCTGACTGAGCCTCTATCGCTGCAGCAATACCATCCGACTTCATCCAGGCCAGAGCCTCTTCGGCGTAATCTTCAGCTCTCATCGCCACTTCGCGCGTCAGTTTTTCACGCCGCAGTAGCCACAGTCTTGAGCCAATATTCAGGTCGCTGTCCAGATCCCCCCACCAGCCGCGGCGGTCAGTTCCTTCATAATCATCATCAGCGCGCGCCAGTCCGTCAGTAAACAAACTGATAATAATGGCCGTGTGCATATCATTCTCAGATGTCAGTACGCCGTTACCGGTTTGCCAGTCAGCATGAATGGCATCCACATCCCAGAATGAGGAAATATCACTCATACCTGACTCTCTGTTTTTTCACTGGTAACGGTGCTGTCACCGGACTGAACTTCCTTAACGTCATGGTCATGATCATTGTGAGCGTCGCGTAACGCTTTTAACGTTGTGGCATTCGTCTCGCAGTTATCGATGATGTCACCCGTCACCAGGAGTTTTGGTGTGACCAGCTTTACCTGCTCAGTTGCCGTCGCGGTAATGTTTCTGGCATTGTTGATCTCTACATCTTCGCCTTTTGCATCAATGAAAATTCCCGCCTCGGTCAGATGAATATTCATCCCCTGCTGGTTATAGACTACGGTTTCGCCTGGCTTAAGCCCGGTATACCGGAAGCTTTGATGGTTGGAAGCAATGACGACGGGACTGGAGCGGTCTCCGCCGAGGAAGGCAATGACCACATCCGATCCCGCCGGCAACCCCGATGAAAAACCAAAATCAGAGAGCCGTGGGGCGCTGGCCACTTCCAACGGAGTCTGGTACTGGATTTCCTGTACAGCCCCGCTATCTTTCTGCGTGGTAATACGGCCAATGCCCAGCATGCCGGCTATGCGCGTGGCCGATTTCTTTAAATTTTGATTCATTGGTTTAGTCCGGGTATTTGCTGATAGAAAGCGTACGGCTGGACACTGAAAGCCTCCGGCGGCATCAGATAAAGTCGTGCATGGGTGCCATCACTGTCTCTGATATAAGTCACCTCAGCGATAAGCATTTCCGTGTCAGGCAGCTGAAGACTGGGGATGTTGACCGGGATGAGAGTGTTTGGCTCCCATAATTTCCCGGACTTATCGCGCCATGAGTCAATCGTCACCGTCAACTGGCGGGAACGGCCATATCGGCGGTTCATCTCCCAGTCAATAGCGCGCTGTGCCTGTTGGGAAGCCATCAGCGTACTTTCAACAATAATGATCCGTTTTCGGTAACGCATACTGGCGGCCTCCGGATCGCGTGCCGTCGCAAGCGTCACAGAGTCATAAGCCGTATCCGGCGAAAATCCTGCTATCGGAGAGATGCTCATCGATACGCCGACGTAATCAGAAAAGCGGTCAGCCATCGAACGGCGGTAATAAGCCTGTTCAATATTTACCCCTTCAGCGATACCGCTGGCTGCGCGCGTTGTCCCCACCCGGGTCAGAAATAAGTTTCCGTCAGGCTGATCGTAATAAAGCAATGCCGACCAGCGGGAAACACGATCAAGAATTTCCTGCGGTGACTCCCCCCAGTTCAGGGAAAATTGTGGGACTTTTACCAGGTCATCAACGTCTGTACTTACCTGAATGTTGTAATGGGACGCGAGGCGGGACGCTATCTCAAGCGCATTGCTGTTATTAATGACGTTATTTGGCCATTCTGCGGAGCAATCCACGAGATCTGCGCACTTGCTACGGCCTGAGGCTCTGACCTCATGGCGCGAACGGGAAATAGCAGGCGACCAGTCATCAACATAACCCGTCACGACCAGATCGCTACCGAGCTTGACCTGACAGGGCATTCCTTCCTTTACCAGTTGCTTCTGGTCGCTGCCCGGAAAATAGTCCATCAGCCCCAGGTCAAAATCGGAGGGGAAACGCTCAATGCCACGGGTCACCCGCACAGAATCCCACCCCTCAATGATTTTCCCGCCCACTGTGAGAGATACGATCTCCTGATCGTTGTCCGTACTCATTGTCTCAACACCTTCATCGTCGTCGGCATAAATGCAGGATGCGGAACGCTGGCCTCCTGTATGAGTTCATTTGCACGCGAGGCATCCTGATAGAGTCGGTTTGCCAGTACCAGAGCAGGAACCGGCGCAGCCGTATTGATTTGCATCAGCTCACTCAGCCCGGATGAAATCTGAGCCATGGCATTCAGGAAAGCAGTTCTCACTCCCATCAGTGCCGAGTAGAGATCGTCATCGCCACGGTCACCCGCCAGTAGTAACGCGGTATCCATTTGCGCGGCTACGCGTTGCGTGATGTCTTCGGCCTCATTACGGCTGGTAGGGTTATAATCGGCGGCAGCATTCGTCATTGCCCCGGTACACAGCACAATGATCAGCGTGTTAATTGTGCCAGCCAGTTGCTGGCTGCTTTCGGAGCGCTGGTATTCGGTACTGGTTGAAGCCGCCAGTTTTTCAAACGCGGCAATTTTGTCACTTACCCCGCCGGCACTGGCCAGTATTCGATTGATCACATCGGCAACGCCCTGAACCAATTCATCGACCGATACAGATTCACTCAGTACAGCGGTTGTATCCAGTACACCCTGGCGGTCCATTACGGCCCGGGCGGAAACCTGTTCAGACAACGCCTGATAGTCTTCTGAGTCATCGGCATCACGCTTGCCGTTAATACCCGACGAACTCCCGCCCACGCTCCCCTTGCTGTAACGCCCGTAACGATTATTACCGAACGTAGAATTCAACACGTTGCTGACGTTTGTTACTTCACTGATGGTGTTATCCACCATATTGGTCCAGAACGTCACGGTTCCCTTGATAGTCTGAATCCCCTGCGACACACCACGGATCTCGCTTTTAATTCTTGCGAGAGTACTGGCAACTGCCGTACTGACCAGCTTCAGATAGTTGGTGCCAACGGTATCCCCCGCGGCGGCGCTGTCGGTAACAGCGAAGACCTTTAACCCCGACTCAATTACCATCAGAGTAAATTCAAACGAACGGCCGTTTTCGGCAGAGCCGGAGAGTCGTAAGCCGTTCTCGGGTATGGAAACGGTCATCTCCCCCAGAGTGGGATGGATAAGCGTGCCACTTCCCCTGGTTTCACAGGCATCAATCAATGACTGCCGCTGGGAAATAACATCACCGCCGCCATAAACCAGGCTGTTTTGAACAAGAAAGCCGCGGATAATAAATCGCCGTGTCCCGCGCCCCATATCCTCAATCCAGGCAGTATCACGGTAGGGATATTCATGAACCGCCTGCCGCCGGCCGTGACTGCCTTCCTCGTTCACCACAGCAAAAGGCACGCCCCGAAACGAGCCGGGACGTAGTTGGCTCAACCAGTCCTCGCTTCCGCCTCCCCCCATCAGAGAAGTTATTGCATCCTGGATAATTGCCATCAGGCCTCCTGAATTAAAAAACCGCCAGGGTGGCGGTTTAATAGGGTTAGTAATTCATGGCGGTTGTTATTCTGCCGTTATCCTCGACGTTATAGGTATTCTTCTCACCCTTATCGTTGACCAGGGTGATTTCCAGCTTCATTTTCTGGTCGGCCATCGCCTCTTTGAGAGACCGGATCAGGTTTTCAATGACCGGATCTCTCCCATTACCGGAAGCTGTCAGGATTGAGGAACTGTCAAACTTGTCTGGTTGTGGTACGAGGATGTTCTCTCTCTGCTGGCTGAGCACACGGCTGTCACGAAGGCCAGACCAACGCGGATCACTGATAGCCGTCTGAATTGCCGCCCGTATCTCATCTTCAGAATATGGCTGTGCCCCATTCTCATGCTGAATCATGGCCGCCATGACTGACTTCAGCACCTCCGGGTTATGCAGATCCATCTGCTGCCGGGGCTGAATACCTGTCGCGGCCGATACTGAATTGATATAGGACTGCGTATCATTTTCCGAGCGTGGCGCATAAGTGTGGATCACGCTGTTCAGCGTGTTATTCCCACGATCGCCATATAACATCAGTTGCCGGGCCATTGCCGCCAGCCCGTCGTTGCTGTTGTCATAAGTGACGAAACCACGATTCACCCCGGTCGCATTAGGCGCTATCCGGAGATTGCCCGGGTTATTATTTCTGAGGCCCAGTGCCTGGTTAGATGGCTGGCTGTAATTCACCTCTCCGCGTGGAGCTGGTGCACCTGCTGGCAGGATGACAGACAAATCATTACGGAGTTGTTCAGCTCTGTCACTGGCGCCATATTGCGCGTCGTAGCGTTTCCGGACAGCATCCGTCATAAAGCCGGCATCCACCGCGCCGCGCTCGCGCCGGGAAAGGGTGTTATACAGCGCCTTATCACCCTGAATGCGGCGTAGCTTCCCGGCATCCTTGCTACTGATAAACCCCAGCGCATGCGACAGCCCGGTGAAATCGCCATTCGTGAACAAGTCGGTCACACCTTCAAGACCGTCTTTCACCGAGCCATCGGAAAGCAATCCCTTAAACAGAGAGTTTTTCGAACGGTTTTTCAGCCCATCCCATGCTGCGCCCAGCTCATTCATGGAGCCGTTAACCTCGGACAATTGCCGGTTAAGCTCCGGATCAACTGTCAGGCCAAGTTCATCAGATTTAGCCAGCAATGCTTTCATCCGTACTCCTTCACGCATCAGCGCCAGCATTTCCGGCGTCAACCCGAGGGCATCAGAAACTGATTTCTGCTGGTCCGGTCGCAGACTCGGGAAAACGCGTGCTATCGACTCCAGCGTTCTCAGCGTATCAACGGATCCATCGTTGTTTTTCTGGATCTGAACGCCAATCTGTGACAATGCGCCGAGCACCTGGCTGTTGGCACCGCTGGCGGCCTCCTTCAGGCTTTTAGCCATCCCCTCGATGGAGGAATTTGCACTGTCGCCATCAGCACCCAGTATCCGCATGGCACCGGACAGTCGGGAAAAATCGTCCACTCGCATACCCGCATTTTTCGCGGCAACATCGAGGTTATAGGCTTCCCTTGAGGCCTCATGGAAACCGTAGGCAATCTGTTTTAGCCCATATCCCGCCGCTCCAACCACACCCAGCGATGCCAGCTTACCGGAGAGCTCACCGACCATCTTCAGCGGCGGCACCATATCCCCGATATACTGCACGTTATCACGGGCATTTTTGGACAGATTTTCGAAGCGGGAAATAAAGCCGTTCAATCCATCGAGAGTCTCCTGTCCTCCTAACTGGAGTCCCTCTTTGGTTTTATCCAGCTTTGGTTCCAGATCACGGATAGCCTCATTGATACGTTCAATGGCTTCCGTCGCCTGGTCGCTGGCCACCAGCTCAAAGTCGAAAGAATTACTCATCGGGTTTGGTATTCCTGAGTTTATTGATACGGGAGGCCTGCGATAGCCACCACTTCAGACGGGCATAGGTCATGCCCCATGCCCTGTCTTCTGTCCAGCGGAAATAAAATGTGACGTCAGCGGCCGTTTCCTGCCAGGCGGTCAGGGCTTCCAGGTCAAAAAACCGAGCAAAAACTCCTCACATTTTCGGAAGTCGATAAAATCCATCGGCTGAAGGACACTTTCCCGCGTATCCGCGACCAGCGAGATCAGCAGGCGCATCGCCGCCAGTGAAGTGGACGATGCCTGCTTTTCGTAGAACTGCTCGGCCTGGCTGAGTGTCGGCGCCTTCAGCTCCAGTTGCTCATAGCGTGTTTTTTGCGCCTCATCGACCAGAGGCTTGATGAGGGGAATGACTTTGGTGCGTTCAAGTTCTGCCATCTTAGTTCTCCGTTACGTCCCGGCCTTCCCAGCGAACATCAAACACTGCATCTTCACTTTCCACTTCCTGAACGTTCACCGTCCATAGCGCGCGACCGATAATAGTCTTTCCGTTCGCCAGCTCGGCAATCACGTTGACGTTCGTCTGTTTGTTAAAACCCAGTACGTTGGTACCGCCGCTGTCGCGAAGACGGGCAGAAATATACGGAGCAACCGGCTTTTCTTTGTAGCCATGCACACCGTCCATGCCTGTCAGCGTGGTACGGTTAACAGTGGAGGTCTGATACTTAAATGAGCCCTCCACCATAACGGTCACCCCGTTTACGGTGACATAAGCAGTACCTGCCAGGCGATTAGTGGTATCTCCAGCCATGTTTTATGCTCCTGTTGATTCAGCCTGCAGGCGGAACTGGTTAAGCAGCGCAAAGATGCGCAGCTGGTTCATAAGCGTTCCCGGCCACAACACATCGACGCGGTTCGGGTTTGTTTTGTTCTGCTCCACGATAATGTTTCTGGCGAAGGCCTCAGCGTCCTGCGCGTAGCCGTTAAAGACCAGCGTCTGGTATTCCGCGATCTGATCGGCTCTGATGATGTTTGGCGTCACAATCGCCGCCCCCGGCGCAAAACGCGTGCCATCCGCGGCCAGCTTCATGCGACCAAATTTACTGGTCACTGCCGTGCGGAGGTATCGCGTGACAAACATCAGGCTGAAGAGCGTTTCCACCTGCAGGTAACTGTCGTCTTCGTCGCCATAGCTGTTTTTCTGGTAGGTGGTAATCAGGTTTTCAATCATCACCGTACCGTCATCACCCACGGTGTAAGTGGAGATGCCGCTGTACAGCAGGTTGTTGCGCTCTGTCAGCTCAAAGCGATCCGCCAGGTCCGGGGCCAGCACGCCATAAACAGGCAGACTTTGTAGCGGGCGTCCGGGGTCATTACGCAGGCTGGGTGCAGCGGCCCCTGTCAGGGCCGCCGCCCAGATATAACGCGGTGATGGTGAACGGTACACGCCAAGCAGTGACTCATGCTGGTTATTACGGGTTTCCCCTTTGGTGCCAAGCTCGGCGTAAGTGCCGTTGGTGGTGGTGAATGCGTGGCCATAAAGCTGTTTATCCCATGCCCAGCGGCCGGTTGCATCGTTCAGAAATTCTCTGATAGCGTCCAGTGATGCGGTGTCATCATAAGGGTTGATGACAAAATCAAAGGTCTTATCCTGCAGGTTGCCCAGGGCATCAACAAAATCCGGCGCGCCGGCGCCGCCGGTCATGCCCGTGATGGTGAGTATCAGGCCCGCAGGCGTCACCTCACCACCCTGAACACCGAGATAATTCAGCCTGATATCAATACCATTGCCCAGCAACCCGGCATTTTTGGCCGTCAGTGTCACGGTATCCGTTGCATCGGCTTTTACAGCAGCTGTCACCGGCAGTTCCGTTTTGCGGGTAATCGCCGCGACCAGCGCAGTGGCAATCTGAGCCGGAGTGTCAGTCGCCAGTACGGTCAGTTGTACGCGAACGCCAGCAATATAAAGAGAGATAACGCCGGTTTCTGCCGCCTGTGTGGCAACCTTGATACTGCCAGTTGCCACTGCCATCGAATCCGCATCATCAGCCAGCGGAAGGATCCAGACCTCCGCTGCAGTATCGTTTTTTTGATACGCCGTCATCATGCCATGCAGCATTGAGCCTTTTCCGGTAAGCTCACCCACCGCATTGGGAGAGGAGACTTTTACCGGGATTTTTTCCTGTGCAGAGCCCGATGCCAGCATCTGACCAATCAGCAGCGTTCGCTGGGTAGCGGTCGCCGTGTTGGCCATGGAGTTATCAAACTCCACATAAAAAAGTGGCACACGTAAATTGCCGGGAACTCGCGAAAATGGAACGGTCATTTAGTTACGCCCTCTTTTTTTGCGGCGTTTTTAACGCCCTTTTCCGGTACCAGGCTGACGTCGCCATCCTTCAGACGGCGGTGCCAGAACGTATTATCAGGTACCTCCGCGCCATCTTTGGGCAAAGGCTCCCCCCTGACAGGGCAGCGAACGCTGAGCCCGTCCTTCGGTTTTACAAACATGATTACTCCTGAAGGTCTATTTTTACGCCCGGCTGCGGCGTACCGTCCGGCATGTTGATGGTGATGTCGATACCCGCCAGCGGTACCGTATCGACCGGATAAAAGTCTTCCGGTCCCTGATAGTGCTCAATATCAATTTCGATAAGCAACTGGCCCATATGCGCTTCGCCATCCGCATCAACATCAATCGTCGAGCGAACCTCCGCATATTTCTGGATGTTCCGGGTTAACTCGTAGCTGTTAATCACCGCCCTTTCTACCTGTTCCCGGAGCTCTTCCAGCGCAACCTCCGCGCGCATGGCGCCATCATCAGTGGTTTCACTGTCGTACTCCTGAACCCGGCCGGTAATCCGAACGGTGGTCAGAGAGGTGAAGGCCGGGACATTTCGCCCCTGCGCCTTTTTGTGATCAAATGGCGTCTGAACAAGCAGCGCGGGGTACAGGTCCGGCGAGGTTGCCCAGTCACGTGGGGAATAAACACGATCGGCGGCAGCCGTTTTATCTTTCAGCGCGGCCACGACCATGTGTCGTATTGCGGAAGCATTCATCGGGTTTTCGCCACATTGAGAACAAGACGCGAGCCGCCATGGCTGTCGGGTTCGACGTTGGACACAACAAATAACTGATTGATGACCTGACCTCCGACCGTTTTGATATACACACGGTCAGATACGGCAGGTTGCGGTTTACCCAGCTGACGAAATTCAGCATCACGTACCCCCAGCATCGGGCTGGAGGTGTTAATTTCTGAATCACCATCAAGGTTTTCTGCAACCTGCACATAGCCACGGTCAAAAATACCGTTAATCGTAAAAGGAGTACCGTTGCGGGGACGGTACTCATGTTCATCGCCAAACACGCCATGGAGCGGACTCAGAAGATGTAAATCCCAGTCCACGCCCATCGGCTCACTCCGTTGTAATTTTCACACCACGCGCAGCAGATAACGCGCGCTGTCGCAGAGCATGGACATCGGCAATTACACCTGCTGCCAGCAGACGCTCAGCATCCTTACCGGAGACCGGAATAAGGGAGTTTTCCCGGTAGACCTCACCGTCATGGCGAATGCAATTCCCTTTCAGCACCACAAACTCAGGCTCCGCGTCTTCTTCCTGGTCATCTTCTTCAGCGGTATCCTCATCATCTGATGGTTCGCCGTGTTTATCGTCATGCTGTTGGGTCTCGTGAACGCTGCCACCTGCATTCAGCTCATCAATATTCAGACCATCATCTGCAGTTCCTTCCGCATTCAGATCATCGCCCAGTACAGTTTTGGTTGTTTTAGCCATATCAGACCACCGTCGCGCAGAGGGATGCATTTACCCGGCTCGGAATAACCAGCGGAGAGGATTGCATCAGAATAAGACGCTGGGCCGGATCTTCTTTCACCCAGGATTTTGGCGCATAGGCCAGAGGACCGTAGTTAAATGCCGGGTCAAGGATAACGCCAAAGGCGCGGGTACCCATCAGATCGGCGCCAGACATAATCACAGCGCCGTCGGGGATCATCGGCTTCTCAACATTATCAAGTGGGTCAATAAACCAGTCGTTATATAACCAGAGGTCAAAGTTACCCCAGCGTCCTTTATAGATAGCGCCCTTCATCGCCTGTGGGCCAGCATTAATCTGGTTACCAAACGGGCTCAGCGCCGGGAACGTGATGGCGTTATCTTTGATGGTGGTATCTAGTCGGAACGCCCGCCATGATTTGCTTGTGAACACCAGATCCGTTGCGACGGAACCGGATTCTTTCAGGAAAAGTGTCTGCCAGATTTCAATATCATCAGAGGGCTGGGTATTGGCGGCACCAGCGGCAACCGTCAGCGGCCACTTATCGGAACCACTCAGGGTAATAGTCAGATCCGGAGAGCGCCCGAAATCCACCACTTTGGTTTCATAGCCTTCCCCGGCAACCGTGACGGTACCGGACACCAGCGCACTCGCCGCCATCCACTCCAGGCGACGGTTGATCATGTCAATCTGATCAGTCATCTCAAACTGCAGGTTCAACATTTCGCGTTCTGCGGCTGTATATTCACCGCCAATACGCTCACCGATCTGACGGCGGATAGGTTTACGCAGGTCCGGCGCCCGCTTGTCTTTGATGTAAGCCGGTTTGAAAGTATTGGTCTGGTATTTACGGGACTCGACCAGCTTGCCCTCCACCAGTGGGGAGACAAATGGCGCCATACGACGCAGGCCGACATCCACGTCAATCGCCACTTCTTCAGTCTCATAAGTCACGACGTTCGGGAAGAAGCGATCAAGCAGCCAGTTCTGACTGGTTTTCAGGTTAGGAACGACCTGCACCAGCACACTGGTATCATAAATATTTTCCATATTCAGTCTCTTGCTAATGCCAGCCGCACGCTGGCATAAATTTTAAATGGGTCGGCGCCTGCCGGTTAAAGCATTCGCCAGGAGAAATGAGGGATACATCAGGAGGTGGTTAAAGGTGCCTGAGTGCTGTCTTTGAGGAAGATGGCCAGCGGGCGTAGTGCTGTTTTCAGTTCCGGTGCAGTCCAGGAATCGTCAAAAATAATATAATTCTGGTTGAACTCCCCCATCAGATACAGACCGCCGGACTGATCGCCATGGGTGGAAGCGTCAACATCATCAACCAGAATAGCTGCCGGTGTCTCGCTACCATCCGTTGCGGTTTTCACACTGGCGGTGTATTTGCCACTGGCGGTAATCATGCCAAGTACAGTGCCACGCTTATACACGCCGCCGGTGATCGTGCCGGTATCAGTGACCAGTTGTAGCGTACCGGCAATCAACTGATCCGGTACAAACGCTGAACTCTTCATGCCAGGCGCAAAGGCATTCTGACCAAATTGATCCATTATTTATCTCCTTTAATGGAGTTGTAGAGGCCGGTCATCTGGGTTACCAGTGCCGATTTACCGCTCTCTTTCTTGCCACTATCCGGATTCAGACGGGCCTGATGGCTGTCCTGCATCCGTTGGTCAAGTGTCCGCTTGCGGGTTGCGGCAGGTCGCGAGGCTGGTGCGGTTGAAGCCAGAACATTGATAGCGGCAGCAGAGCTCATGCCGGTATTGAATGCCAGCGACGCAGCCAGTGACGGATTCGCCGCGGCGTGCTTACTGCCGAAGATACGGGCACAACGTTTACGCTCGGCTGCACGGGCATTTTTCACCGCTTTGCTTTCTTTGCGGTCATCGTCGCCGTCATCTTCGGAATCGTCATCGTCTTCCGCCGCTTCCGAGTCGTCACCGTCATCTTCAGCGTCATCATCATCGCGTTCATCATCTTCCGCGTCGTCGTCACGCTCATCCTCTTCTGCATCATCTTCACGCTCATCCTCTTCTGCGCGACGACCTTTTGCTTTTTTGGTTTTTTTATCCTCTTCCTCTTCGGAAGCAGTAGCACCAAGACCAATAAGGTGAGCAAAACTAAATGCCTTTTTCTTCGCCATTTCAGGCTCCTGTTTTTTCAAGTAAGTTTCTGAACGCAGCATCAGGAGGACACACCTCATCAGCCAGTCCAAGTTCCACACCATCAGCAGCCATAAAACAGGCAGCCTGAGTACTTTTGATGACCTTTGCGCTAATCCCCCGGTTTCTGGCGACGGTGTTCACAAACAATTCGCCCATGGTGTTGATGTCCTGCTGAATAGCCGCCAGCGCTTCATCTGACAGCTCTCTCAGCGGTGAACCTTCAGCCTTACGGGAACCGTAGGTGATAATGGTGACCTTAAGGCCGTCATCTTTAATCCGCTGGGTCCAGTCAAGATGCATAGTGATAACGCCAACTGAACCCACGCCGCCGGTGCGGGGAACAGAAATCCGGTCCGCCGCACTGGCAATCGCATAGGCGGCGGAATAGGCGCTTTCCGTCAGAATGGCATGGATGGGCTTTTTCCCGCGGGCGCCATAAATGACATCGACTAGATCGAAACATCCGGCGACCTCGCCGCCTGGCGAATCAATATCCAGGCAGATCCCCGTAATATCGGGGTCCTCCATCGCGGTGAGGAAGGCCTGACGAATACCGTCATAGCCTGTCATACCACTGTATGGGCGCAGGCTACCCAGCTTCTGCACCAGGGTCCCACATATCGGGATGACAGCGACGCCCAACACATTGTCATAACCCGGGTCGCTACGGGATTCCCGCCCCCGGTTATTGTCGTATCCATACCAGTCATCCTCCATGGCAAGAGAGGATTCGATTTTACTGATGCCAAACCGGTCCATAACGGATGCCATGATGACTTCAGCTTTACTCGGGTGCAGCGCCAGCGGTGTATTAAAAAGGCGCTGGGCCAGATGAGGTAGATTCACTTTTCCTCCGGATCGGTAATTGTCTGGCTGGCGAACTGGTCCGCCTGCGCCCAGCTCGGTAATGGAAGCCCGCGCTTCAGGCAGGACTCGATTTCCCGCTGGCGCTGGTCAAGAATCTCTTCCCAGTCCTCACCCACGTTTTCACCCACTTCAATTTCGAGAGTGGAAAGGCCGGCATCGAGGCCGAGAATGGCGCCTTTTTTCTCTGCCACCGGATCAACCCATCCTCGCCCCGGCCCCATCCAGCGCGCACGGGAATACGCTGCCCGGGCATCAACAAAATCAGGGGCATTATTCGGAAGGGGTAAATCCTCGTTATCGTGAACTTCCTCCACAAAGGCAGTCAGAACCGGCTGAGCGGTACCCATGGAAAAATCATCACGTCGGCGGGTGAGCGTTTTCCATGCCTCCAGCAAGGAAGATCGCGCAGAGCTGTAATTCACATCAGACCAGTCCTGTGTAACCTGCTGAGGAGATAACCCCGTACCGGATGAGAAATTACGTAATACTGCAGACTCGAAAACCTCAAAGTTGCTGTAAGGGCGGGCAGCGTTGACCGTTGTTATTCTCTCCCCTGGATAAAGGATCGGCATGCGGGCGCCATTCTGCAGAGTCAAACGACGATCATTATGAAACTCTGCACGACCATCCTGGTATGCTCCCAATCCCTCTTCGAAGTTTTCCCCCAGCGCGGACTGGATCATTTCGGGGTCGTACGGCGACTCAATATAAGCGGCGAAGATAGCATTCAGAATTGCCGCTTCCAGCTCGCTCTGGTCGTACTTCACCAGCATCTTCAGTCGTTGCACCACCGGAGTCAGAATGCCATTACCCCGATGCTGAGCCCCACGTTCATGGTCAAAGTCGTGCACAACGTGCGGACGCCCCCAGTCGGTTTCCCGCGGTATTCTCCGCCACGTCATCGTTTTGGCGCCACTCCACCAGTCACCGATATGTGCTTCACGTATGTGATAAGCCACAGGTGCGCCGTCAGCATCAATTTCAACGCCGCCGCGGATATTCGGCATATCAAAATTCTGCTGCGGGTTACTGAGTCTGTCGGGATCAACAACCTGCACCGTCGTGGCATAACGCCCCTTACCTGGTCCAAGGCGATCGGTGCGATACTGGAGCACCATCAGGGCATCGCCATCAATCAGCTTGTGGCGAAAGGCCAGACGCAACATTTGTGGAACGGTTAGCTTGCGTTCAACGTCACAATAACGGCCTGTGTCGTATGCCCAGGTTCTCCAGTGGGAAGCGAGTGCTTTTCCGTACTCTTCCGCCCATACTGCGTCAAAACTTTTATTACCTGTCATCATCCGTAATACACGATAGTCAGGCTTCATGATCGGACGGAAATTGGCGCCGACCGCATTATCAAGCAGGCGAGTTATGGCACCATTGGCCCATCCATCATTTCGGACCAGATCGCGCGCACGGGAAACAATACGGTCACGGTAGATATTAATTTCGTTATCCGGTGACCATAGTGCGGGCTGCCAGTTCGCCAGTTGATCGCTGAAGGAATCCGCGGCGTCATATGGCACCCGGCTACCGCCCGTCAACATGCTGGGTTTTGGTGCCTGATAAGGTCTCCCGTCAGGACCAAGGATTTGCACTTTATTCATCAGAATCTGAACCTCACTGGCTTCCGTGGCCGGGCGACAATTCCCAGTTGCGCCTGCAGCAACTGAATCAGCGCCAGCAGGTCGGCGAGAGAGCTTTGCTGATAGGAGACAGAGCGCGTCCCATCACCCTGCGTATAGGAGAATGAGACGCCACGGCTACCGGTAGTCAGATCGATATAAGCCTGCTGCGCTTTCTGCAGAGCGTCTCTGAGCTGCTCATCAGTCATCCCACCAGCAAGTAAGCTCGTGTTTCGGTTAAACATGGTTTTCCTTATTGCGGCAGGAGTTTAGAAATGTTCTTACGCTTAACAGGAGCCGTAGCCTCATCCACGATGGCACCCGGTAATTCGTAATTGATTTTTTCTTCTGGCTCGGCTGGCGCCGGCAGGAACTTATCGGGATCGGCCTGAAGGTTAGCGGCCCGAACATTAAGTTTTAATCCCATATGTTTCAGCCCGCACAACGCGGCATAGCTGTATACGAGACAGTCGAGCGCTTCGTTCGCCCGGCCCGGAATGGGCTCCCAGACACTGAATCGCTGTCCGGCCACCACTTTGTAAACCAGTCTCTCGGCCAATAGCTGATTGAAATATCCGAGGTCACGATCATCCGGGAAGTGCATATAGCCCGCACCTGCAGAACCTAAAGCCGGCGGTTCAAGATGCAGACGCCCACGAACAACATCTTTCGCAGAGTTCACGCCAAGAATAATTGGCCTGAAGCTGGCTTTACTTTTCGATGTCGGTCGCTTGGTTGGCCAGACGGGGTTGCGTTTGCCACTCTGCGCAGACTCCCCCTTGATAGCCCAGATGCGTCGCCCAAGGCGCTCTTTACAGAACTCATAAACCTTTTGCGTATGGTGTCCGCCGGAGTCCATGCATGCAGCCAGAATATTCAGCCCTCGCCCGTCACCGCGTCGCCATATCTGTTTCAGGTACGCATCGAGGCGCTTCCACGGTTCCTCAGTTTCCAGATCGCCATAAATGACGTCATGCGCAACTGACCACGATTCCTCGTCCCGACCCCAACCAGTGATCGTGATTTCGAAGCGGTCATCCTGGGTATCGACGCCCGCAGTTAACAATGCCACGCCATCAGGAACGACGGCCGGGAAGACTTCACGGCGCGCCAGCAGGACATCAACCGGGAGCTGTTTCCCGTGGTTAGGTCGGTGCGGCAACCCCATCTGGGTGTTCCACCAGGCCTGTTCCTTATCTGGATCCCCTTTCGCATCGAGGTATTTCTTTGCAATGTCCGACGGCTTGTCTTTCTGCCAGGGACTAAACAGCTTTGACGCCTGGTACCCGGCGTGGTGATTATCCAGCGCCTCGGCCCCACAGTCCGGGCAAATCGCCCGGTATACGGCATGCCGTTCCGACTCCGACCAGCGCCAGACGACATCAACACTCCCCTCATCGCCTTCATGCCATTTCTGGTCGTATTCCATTAATGGTGAGTGACGAGAACCACAGCATTCAAATGGTTTGGTCTGGTGCCAGCGAATTGTCTGTAATGCCCGCAGGCGCTCACCTTCCGACCAGCCAGCACCGCAACATTCACAATGGATCATGGCCGCTTTGGTCAGGTGCTTATCGCCTTCTTTCGGCCATTGAACATGTTTGAAGAAATCAAGGAACTGTCGGTGTCCGCAATGAGGGCAAACCACAGAGGCCCGCCGCTGATCTGAGTCTTCGTAACTGTCAGCAATCCGGCTTTCATCTTCAACCGTCGGCGAACAGGCCCGCACAGACAGCCAGTTAAGGCCAAATGTGGCGGTTCGCTCTTCCGCCAGGGCAATGGGATCGCCTTCGCGGGTAATCGGGTATTTATCCACCTCATCCGCCAACAGAACACGGATAGGTCGGCGCGCAAGGTTATCAGGGCTGCCGGCGCCAGCCAGCGCCAGAAACCCGCCAGTGAAGGCTTTATACAGAATGGTTTCTTTCGAACTCTTTTGCTTTGAATCACCGATGATGTTACGCAGAACTGGCGTCACACGAACCAACGGGCTGATGCGTTCTTTGGAAAACTGCTCGGCGGCCTCTTCCTTCGGCTGCAGTAGCAAAATCGGGCATGGATCGAGGTGCGCGAAATAACCAAACAGGTTTTCCAGCAGCGCGGTTTTCATTAACTGGGTACAGCACATCACGGTAATAATGTGGACGCCCGATTCAGTCGCGGCCAGCATCGGGCCGCGTGCAATCTCAACCGTTGATGTTTCCCAGTTCCCGGAGGTGCTGCCAGCTTCTTTCGCCAGCTTCCGGTAGTCATCAGCCCATTGCGGGACGCTGATGCGTGGTGGCGGTGTCCACCCTTTCCGGACACTCAGTTGAAGACGCTCAATCTTCTGCTGGGTAAAACTCTGGTTCTCCGAGGACTGAGATATGTTTGTGGACATGTTCAATCAGCACCTCTGTCATCCTGTCCGCCGGCACGCCCAGATCAGCAGCCATTAATGGTGCCACTCTTGACGGCCAGTTAAGCCAGGCGTCACGCTGTTGGCGAAAGGCGTTGAAAAGAACCTCCTCGGCGGCAGCCATCTCAATGAGTTGGCCATCTTTTTGCTGAAACTCTAATTTTGTCAGTAACGCCAGGTAGTTTTCCTTTACCCGGCGCGCTTCATCCAGCGATAACTCAGCGCCGTTTTCAAGGAGGAAATCCCGCGCAAGCCCCTCCAGTGACGGGTCACTTTCTTCCGGCGGCTCGCGCGCAGGCAACACCTGGCCAGCTCTCTTTTTTTCTGGCGCAGACGTTTTCTGTTTATCGGGCCGGTTAACGCTTTTCCTGTACTTTTCAAGCTGTGCATTTGAAGCGGCAACATCGATATCATCGCCGGACATGATCAGCCATCCCCGGCTTTTCCACATCGTAACGGTCTTGCGGCTAACACCATGTAACCGTGCAAAATCTGACTGGTTCATTGTTACCTCACCTGCAGCCGGATCTGTTACCTGACACTGTTACTCAACCAGACGAGGTAACATCAAGGGTAACGACCAGATGATGGAAATATTTTTGTAATCAAGAACAAAGCTAAACACGTAACAAAACGTAACTGTTACCTGTTACCTAAATTTGAAAACTTGTAGCTAGGAAAACACTGTGGCGCGCAATGCCCGTGCCTTACAAAAGTCTCAGGAAGGACCCAAACCCCTTGGGGTGGGGTCACCTCGCAGTCCTGATCGCGTCAGCGATGGCGCGGCTCAGCGCGCCGGGCATCAATGCCTCCGCCATCGTTCGTGAACGGTCCATGTACCCGAGCACTGGCGCCACGGGAAGAGCATCACCAAACCTCACCAGCAGCTTAGGAGAGCGCTGTTTCGGCTTCGGCCTGCGCGTACCGTTCGCTGAACGTTTTGCCCGTTTCTTCTTCGACTTCTTCGGCTTCCTGCGCTGCCAGACAGCGTTGACGCCATTCACCTCACCGACGAACACATTCGGCTTCGCTTTCATCTGCGAAAGCTTATTGCGCGGCATGTTTCCATATTTGTTCAGCTTGATGTTCTTCGGGTTGAGCAGCGCCTGGCTGTTCAGCTTATGCTCGCCGCCAAACTCGAAAGGCTCCAGATATCCGGCGGCAATATCACGCACATAAACTTTCGCGCGAAGGTTGTTCTTTCTGGCCCCCGATGAGCCCACAGCATTAACCGTGAACGGCGTCGGCGATTCCAGTTTTCGCCCCAGTGCCACTTTTTGCGCTGCGGCGATATCCCTTACTACCGATGTCATAGCTTGCGCGGTGGCGAAAGGAATTTGCTTCTGCAACTGCTTTAGCTGCCGGGATAAATCCTTAAGCGTTGACATGGTTTCCTCCAACATTATCGAGCCACCTCTTGAAGTGGCTCTGTAATGCCAAAAACGCCGCCTCAGCGACCTTGTTTAGTGCTATTCACCAAAGCAGCCCATCATCACGGCAGCCTCATGAAACTTTTTGGCCTCATCCTGTGCTGCATCAGGTAAAGCAGGGAATCGAGCGCTCTTGATTTTTTCAAATGGTACGAAGAAATCACGACTCAGTGTTTCTTTACCACTCTCATCAATCACGGTAAATGAGATGCGGACAGTGCTCTTTGGTTTTGGCTTGCTCATGCACAACCTCGTCTTAGTTGTTCGTCAGGCTATCAGTGGCAGGCGGTGACGATGCCGCTTTTCGGGAGCTACCCTAGCCACTGATGATTTTAACTCACTTTGCTATTTCAGACACTGCGTGCGGATGTAGTCCTGCTATTGACGCTTAGAGTCAACCTGCCTGATATCAGCCTTATCCCGGTTGCACTTCCCCAGCGCCGATAGCAGTCCTACGCCAAAACACAGGTGTACTCCTCCGCAATATGGTCCGGGTTGCGAAATGATTAAACATATTTAGATACACGATGTATTGTTTAGTCATTAGCTGTTCATTCAGCGCCCCGTTTACTTTTGGATATCCTCTTCGGGGTTTTTTATCACGCCGACCTCGCCATGCAGGAACGGCAATGTAGCCCCGCTACTGACTCACTGCACGGTAGTAGGCCTGCCAACGGTATTTATCTAACCGCAGTTGGCGCAGGCATTGAGCGGTTTCGACGTCTGACTGCAGGTCTTCGTCGCTGTCTTTCCCTGCGTCACTTGCTTTGCACGGCGGGTTCATCAAATCCGGGGATGGCGTTGGCAGCGTCGATAGCTCGTTGGCGCAGCTGCACAGCATCATCGTCAAACTTGCACACAGTACGATTCGGAGACTGGACATATTTCACCACGTCGCGGGTTATGGTTCGGTAGATGACCTTGCCCTCTTCTGTAGCGGCAGCGGCCTTTTGCTCAACTGGCTGGATAGTCTTTTCGGCTTTCTCTTTCTTCTTCGCCGCGAGGGCGTTGATATGGTCAGCGTGAGAATTCCAGCCAGAACGCCACGAGAAAACACAGCAAAGCAGCAGAATAATCACTGCGCTGATAATGGCGGTTAAGCGGCTCATTGAGTTGCGCGCCTGTCAATATAAATACCCACGTAGCCTGCACCCCACCGGGTGTAAACCCACAGACGCAAACCATATGACGGACTATAAACAGCGATGGGAACCAGGCTGAACGATACTAAACGCCACCAAGGCCATTTTCGAGGCCCATGATTGGGTTTCAGGTCTTTGGAGAAATGCGCAACCGAACGCTCAAATTTTATTTTCATTTTTGCCCCCACAAACAAACCTCGCGCTCAATCTCGCGACGCGTTACCAGGCCATTCCACTCTTTACCGCCGGCATACGTCCAGCGGCGCAGTTGGTCGCATGCGCCTTTCTGGTCGCCCTGGTTGATTTTGCGCAGCAGCGTAGAGGTCTGGAAATTACTGGCGCCAACGTTATACGCGAACGAGTACAGCGCACCTCGCATCGTCTCGGGGATCGGCTTCTGGATGTACGGGTTAATCTGGCGGGCGATGGTGTTCAGGTCTTTATTGAGCAGCGCACGGCATTCAGCCTCGGTGTACTTCTTGCCGAGCATGATATCTTTACCGGTGTGGCCATAGCAGACAGTCCAGACACCAACCACGTCCTGATAAGGGTTGTATCTCACACCCTCCAGACCATCGTTACCGGTCGGCCCAGTGATGAGTGCTGACGCAATGGCTATAGCCCCACCGCCTACGGCAGCAATAACGCTATTCCTCAGTTTTGGTGACATAGCCATTCAGCCGGTCCTCCCGCTCTTTACGCCGGTAATACCAGTTCACGCCACAGGTAATAACAGTGCACGCTATACCGACAACGATCGCCCAGTCACTCAGGCTCATACCCGCCACTTTGTCGGCCAAAATCCATACCTCTGTTTTTGCCACGTCGGCATAAGCCTTTGCTGAGACACCGCAGCCCGTCAGTGCGGTCCCGGTGCCGTATGAGAGTCTGCTGTAAATGGTGCTCATTTTTGTCATAGCCTCACCTCCGTGGTTACGGATGGCGCTGATTGAAAGGAATAGGCGGCCCTGTTAGCGATTGCGGGGTTAGGAATCCCACGCTCTTTAACCTGCCCGGATTGGGTTATGAGCCCGTCAGACAGTGGGCCTGTATGAATGGCCGCCAGATGGATTTACGACAACACACAGAGTGAGTGACGTTCTGGCGGCACAAATAGAAAAGGCCGAACAAATGCGCGGCCTTTATATGTCTGAGCAAAAAAAAGCCCACTCGTCGAAGTGGGCAAAATGGTAGTTTGTTCAGTGGAGGTTACACCGCCAGCTCTGCCACAACGTCTTATGCACGTTATTTCAGGATTTAGCGAAACGGTGCAACCACACAAAAGTATAGTACGTAAAACAAGAAAAACATGGAGTGTGGTGCCGGGTGCCTCCCGGTAAGTCGCCGCCAGTCCACAGACGACTCGCAATGCGCAAAAAAACATATCAGACTGGCAATGCCCCTCCGCATAGGGGGATTCACCACGCCAAAAATTTAACACCACAATAACATCACTTCAATACTTTACGACGACGTGACAGGGGTGCATCTCGCGAATACCCCTGTCATATCGCCGAAAAGCAAAAACCCCGCCAGTCGACAGGGTTTCGATGATTAGGCTGTATGTCGAAGTGAGCACTCCTAACAGATTACGATAGTTTTTGCGTACGCGTTAGAGATTTCGTATGCTGCAATGAATAACATGCTAACAAGCAAGGATAAGGCGATGGCGAGTGTAGACTTTAGCTTTGAGGGGCTTCTTATAGAGAGAATTATCGCACACAGGGTTTTTCCTAAAAGTGCTGATAAATCATTAACTCCCCCAAAAACCAGCAAGTCTTTAATGGCATTCAAACAAGATGCATTAGATGCTTTTCAGGTGAGGATTACTGAAGCTTTGGCAAGTAAATCTCATGGAATTGAAATGTCTATTGGTGGTGTTGGTGATGATTGTTTTTTAAATTTGTCGGCATCAACGTTTTCTAATGATACAGATCATTTCATCAAGGTTACCGAACGGCTTGCAAGTAAACTTAGCGAGGCACAATACAATAGTTCGGCTCCTGGTGGGATATTAGCTGTATTGTCGGGCCGTGTTGGAAATGATTCACTTCCATTCCTTGCGGTAATAAAAGCTGAAACTCAGAATGGTTTTAGAACTGTGGAAAATGATGATCAGGTGACAATGGAGTTTATTGCAGAACTTCTTTTAACGCCTGCGCAACGTTTTTATAAGATTGGCTTTATAGTTCAAACTATTGCTTTACCTCCTGATAACTATGGTAATTATAACAGCTCATCTTATCGTGCTTTTTTGTTCGACCATTTAATGACATCGACTGAAACAAAAAACGCCGCTGGGTATTTTTACTCCCGATTCTTGGATATGGATATAAGCAAGTCATCAAAAAAACTTACTCAGGATTTTTTTGAGAGTACCAGGGACTTCATCAATACTGCACAAATAGAGGAAAGCAGTAAGCTTGCGCTACATGAGGCTTTAAGAAGCGAAATGCGCTCTAGAAAGACCACATTAAGTACTGCGGATTTCGCTGAAACAAATCTCCCTGAAGAAATGCAGAGTGAGTATTTGGAATTTATGAAGAACAAAAGCTTCCCTGCAGCGGCAGTGACTAAAGACAACGGCTATATTGAATCCAAGTTAAAAATAAGAAGTAAGCTCGTATTCTCTAATGATGTATGGGTTTCCGTGCCACCAGATCAATTAAAAAATCTTGTAGAAATTATCCCATCGGATGATAATGAATCAACGATTTTGAAAATAAAAGGGCGGCTTAAAAGTCAACAATAATGGATATCAATGAGTTCCGCGAGTTTTTACAGGCACACCAGGATGCTTACGCAGCTTGGGGGCAGTTTGTGTCTGAAGAAATTTGCAACGCACTTCGCAACTCCTTAGGGGATGACAAGGCCAAACTCTTTCTAAAGATCCGCTCAGAACCAAGGCTAAAAACTATCGCCTCAGCATTAGGAAAGGTCAGCCGAAAAGGCTATGATAATCCAATGGTGCAAATGACTGATTTGATTGGTGTGCGTTTTGTAGTCTTGCTCTCTGTTGAAATCAGAACAATCAGTGACATAATCGAGAACTGCGATAAATGGCATGCGACTGTTTCTAAAGACTATTTATCAGAAATTGATGTTAACCCCAAAATTTTTGACTATCAATCTCGGCATTACGAAGTAAGACCGATAACTCAATTCGACTACCGTGGTGAGAGTATAACGCCGGAAATGTGTTGTGAGGTTCAAGTTAGAACCTTGCTTCAACACGCCTATGCTGAATTAGTTCATGACAGCATCTACAAACCTTCTGGTGATGTACCTAAATCGGCTGAAAGACAGATAGCTCGTAGCATGGCCTTAATGGAGACAACAGATGATCTTTTTTGCAAAACAATGGAAATTTTGGCCGATAATAGCAAGGAAAGAAACAAGCTTTTAGAATTCCTTTCAGGTTATTACTCAGAAAAAATTGGCAAGCAATACATTGATGAAGATTTACATGTTAACTTCTCCGTCATTGATACCTTTAAAGAGCACATTGACGACAATCTGCCAAATAAAATCCACGTGCTACTCAGTGAGAAAAAATACATTCCGATACGGATAATAAATAGAGTTGAGTACAATCCTCTATTCACTCAACCATGCATACTGTTTGTATACTGGCTAGCAAGCCAGTTAGACTCTGGTGAATTGCTTTCACACTGGCCCTTGCCGGGCAATATTAGTGGGCTGGAGTTAGTATTAAGCGACCTAGGAAAAAGCATTTCTCGTTAGAAAGCCAATCTTTCAACTGGCTTTCATGGAGTTTAGTATTTAAAAATCTAACATCGAAATGCAACCATCTACAAACCCCATCGCAGTCTGCAATTCCTTCCTGATGGTCCCATCAGAACACTTCCGTTTCTTCGCGATGCTTCTTAATGAGATACCAATAACAAAATGAGCAATAATTAACTCATACTCCTCCGGTTTATACTTCCGTAAGGTTTTGTTGAATAAATCGAACTTTTGCTGAGTTGAAGGATCAGATCACGCATCTTCCCGACAACGCAGACCGTTCCGTGGCAAAGCAAAAGTTCAAAATCACCAACTGGCCCACCTACAATAAAGCCCTCATCAACCGTGGCTCCATAACTTTCTGGCTGGATGATGAAGCTATTCAGGCCTGGTATGAGTCAGCAACACCTTCTTCACGA